>Ga0157364_1004931_pt1 | contig 13439 bp, 7 predicted proteins | sample AttsexASBM2_FD_111476 | JGI IMG/M metagenome (GOLD analysis project Ga0157364, IMG submission 111476) | Fungus gardens microbial communities from leaf cutter ant in Ribeirão Preto, State of São Paulo, Brazil - Atta sexdens ASBM2 | ecosystem: Host-associated > Fungi > Mycelium > Unclassified ... | reverse complement strand
CATTAACTTTGGTTGATATCTGTTTATTCGTGATACTTCAATCTGAAGTGAATCTTTTCCAAACGATAGCGGTATCGAAATAATTGAACATATCCGTTAAAGTAATTAAAAATTTTTATCCCTACTACATAATCCAGATATTAAACTAAGAAAATTCATCGAATAAAACAAACTGTCGCCGACAATAAAAATTATCCCCTTTCATTTAACCGTGAAATAAATAACATTCGTGATATTTACTAATATAGTCTGCCAACGATTTTTTTTCCAACAATGACCAACGCATTTCTTCTTCGTGATAAGCCACAGATAAAAAAAACGAGCACGAGCTTATTACTATCAGCGAGCAAAATACGCATCAGCTTATTTGTTCAATACCAGAGAATAGTGGTAAAAATACGCAACGCGTTTCTTCACAGTATCTTGTATAGTTCGCTTAATATGTCTTCGCGTCGACAATGCCGAAGAGTAAGAATAAAAAGAGACGAGTCACACCTATATTGCTGGCGCGCAAAAAGACGGCCGTTCATGGATATTATCGCGACGATCGTTATTCAGAACAGCGGCGACAATTTCGCGGTGTGGTTATTGACGAGAAGAGATCTCTTCTCTCTTCACTTTTTCTCTCTCTATCTATCTATTATCTCAGAGGAGAAGCTCGGGAGGAATAATCTTGTGGAAAATTACAGGGAATAAAACCGAACGCGCGAGACACCCGTGAGACTCGGCGGGCAAACACTTGTGCGGTTACATACCTGAGCAACCGGATCTCATTGACTCCTTGACCCCGGTGTTTAAGAAACGTAGTTCCCTTGACCTGAGAATAAATAAACTGAGGAAACGCCGCCAACAGGCACGCTATCGTCCGTACGCGAGAGAATTTACTGATACTTTTCATTGAGATTCTCGCAGCTCCGTGAATCTCATCCGACGCGACGTTACGGCTTTGACGCCGCATCACCGACGAGATCGCTCAATTAAAACCGGAAACGTAAGATTCCCGTTAATGTGATGTCATAAATAGTCGCGAGGTAAAATTAGTCTCGACATTACACGTCGAAATTTCTGCATTTCATTCGACTCGAGTCACATATTTATATTTAAAAAAAGAAATCTGACATCTATAATGCGATAGCTCTGAAAAAATATCCTCAATATGTTGAAATTTAAAATATTCTTGAAGTGAAAATTAAAAAATATCAGCAGATAAGGATGCAAAAATAAATATAAACGATGAAAGAATAATAAAATTATGACAAAAAGCAATAGTGAGATAGACAATTTTAAAAAATATGAAATATCGTGAAAATTCTAATGAACATTTTTAATAGTTGTTTCGTCAAAAAATTGTTAGACAATTCTCGATAATTTCTCAAATTTCTAATGACAGGAAAAATTCAAGATTTGGAAGTTCGAATTCTTGCATATAAACAATTTCTGGCAACTGTTCCTAGCAAAAGAAATTTCAAATTACACAATAAACCCTGGTTTAAAAATTTGAGTTATACGAATCACCGAAAGAAATAATCGGTGAGATTGATCAATCACAGGTGTCGATCCGTTCGACTGTACTCATCTTGCACTTGAATATCACGCTTACTCACAGTTAAAGACATCCTTATCGCCTGCGCAACATTCGATTTTAACGTTATCAGAGTACTTTCCGGTTCAAGTGTACCTAAAAGATCTATCGACATATAATGGATTGAGGGTTGAGCCTGATTATCAACACTGAGTTCTTGAGTCATTTCCACGTATTCGATAAGATTATCATCGACAACAGATCTAATCGTGAGAAATTGTTGAACGTTTTGTTTGTACTACCAATCTACAATAAATTCTACACGTCGAATGAATAAACATGTTACAGTTATATAAACCAGGTGTGTGTGTTTTATCAAAAAAATTTTAATAAATAATTTTATTATATTATAAAGAATTTTATTATTTCTTAAATTTTTATTGCATTATAATATTATTGTTTTAGAAAAGTTAAAGTCTAACATTTTACATTTTTCTTTAAATTATAAATCATATTTTTTCTTTCTTTTGGAGTAGAATCTTATTCTAAAGGGTGAAAATTGAGTCAATATTAAAAAAGAGTGACTCAATTTTTAATCTTTAAGAATGAGATTTTACTTTTCAAAGTGATTCATTTTAAAAGTTTTAGAATATTTTACACGAATGTTTCTCAAAAATCTTTACCTCCGAATCTCTTGATTTTTAGACAATAGCTCCTATATTTTAAATCTTGACACCTGCTATTTATTATACACGTATATTCCTTATCTAAAACGCATTTAATACAAATACAAACTAATTAAAAAAATAAAATTGACATCAGATGTATGATTTTATCACTTTATACTATTAACGATAAAGTAACGAAGTTTTCCATAAATCAAGATTAAGGGCAGTATTCATAATCCATTCTTATTTCAAGACTATCTTAAGTCTTAAAACGTTAATACGACTCTCTAATTGGTTCGTGACATCTTAAGACTGTACTTAAAACAGTCTTGAAAATACTGGCCTTAGACAGGTATTCGTAGTCTATACTTTAAGATCGTCTTAAAATGCTAACACTCTATTAATAGAATAATTGACTTAAGACATCTTTAGACTGTACTTAAAACAATCTTAAATATAAAAACTGTGAATACCAGTCTAAGTATAGAAGCAATTATTTCGACATTTTCGCCGAGCTTGTTTTAACTCACTTCAAAGCGGAAATATCACGCTTTTCCACGTACGCCGCTATATCGAATCAAACTTATCAACTGCCTGCGATGACTTAGCGGAGTCGCGGCGAAAAAGCGAGACGTGCCTATAATTATCGTCTCGCCTCGTCCCTTCTCGAAATCGGGACGACGCGACGCGACGCGACGCGACGCGAAATCGCGCGAGATCGCGGCGTGTCTCCTGCGCAGCTGCCGTACACATGCAACAACCGGGAACGCGAAATGCGAATCCTCGAGGTGAACGTAATCGCGCGCTTCCTGCTGTGAGTGCTGCGTCGCATCCGTTCGCGATGAGACGGCTCGCATAGACACGCATATACATAGGTGGTAAAAGACAGGCTCCGCTCACCTCTACCTCTCGCTTGCGCATGTCGTACATTCTTACGAATAAATTTGCGGAGCGCCGCCGTGCGTGCGCCGCATGGAAAATTGTTGAGAGAAGCCGGCTGACGACGCCGCCGCGAGTCCGAGAATTAACCCTTGAGATGCGCGACGCGACTCGATTTGACCCGCGCCGCGCTTTTGCATATTAATCCCATGTGTGTCGCTTCGAATAAATGCGGATATTTACTTACGATCATGAATAAAAGTGCACAAAGAAAAGAATGATTTTGCTCAAGCACTTACAAATTTAGCTAGATTCAGATTTTAAAATAATTTTGTTGGATCTATATTAAAATATAATAATTATATAGGACGTTTAAGCATGAGTAACATTGTAAAAAGTTCGTCATTCTAATAATCAGCTTGATTCTTAGACGTAATTATTTCGATTTCATATCTGATAAAATTATTTTCAGATCTGTATCTAGATTTTTAGGTATTTTGAAATCTTTCTTTTCTATATTCTTTAAATTCTTTGAAGTGAAATCTTACTCTAAAGAGTAAAATTTTATTCTTAGAGAAAAATTCTATTATTGTTTTTTAAAAGTAACAGAATTTTTACTCTTAAAAAAGAGTGGCAAACTTTTAATCTTTAGGAGTGATATTTCATTCTTTATAGAGAGTGAGATTTCACTCCAAACAATTTAGAGAGTACGATTATGAAGAATTGATGAGAGATATAAAGAGAGTTAAAACATTAGATAACAAAAAATTCGATAGAATATTAGATAACAGAAAATAAAATTTTAAATAATGTACATACATTTGATTAAAATCGCCCAGTTTCTTATTTAACTCGATTCATTGCGATTTATGTACGTGCGTATTCGTAGTGCAGCTGTACGTAGAATCGAGCGTAAACATGCTGCCACTCTGATGAAAACATGATTATCTTGATTGCGAATCAATCGAAGCGACTTAAATAAGATTAGATACGTAGGAATAATTTTCTCCTCGATTATGATGCAAGCGAATTCATCGAGACAGACACAACGACAGGAAGTTGAATAGTGCTTCGACAATCTAAGAACCGATACGATAAACCAATCTCTCGCGAAGTTTCTTTCTTTCTAAAACATACATGTTACAAAATACATTTCCTGCTATCAATTCGATATCTTACGCGCGCAATAACGAAATACGATTCTGCGTATAGTCGTATAAAGACTCCAATTGCGAACCACTTACTGCAAGCATTCTTGAGAAGAAAAAACTCTCAAAGGTATTTTACAAAAACTCCAATCTCTTTTACAACCTACGTATCTGAAAAGATGAAATCGCGCGTATTTTTGGACGCGTCATCGTTCGAAACGAAAACACGAAGGACACAGGCAATTGTTTATCGCCTCGAAATTGATGACGAGGCGATGTTAAGTACAACACCCGTTTGCCTTCGTGGCGAATCTTTTTTCGATTTTGCCTCACCAAGAAAGAGGAGGGCGAAGCAGAGAAAGAGAAAGAGGAAGACATGGGAGTGCCTCATCGAAAATTATTCCGTGGAGTGTATCTTGGCATCCGATGATTGTGCGCCAGCGGCTAGAGTGGTCGGTCTCTCTTTCGGAGTGCACGTGCGCCTTGCACGTGTTAGCTGTGGGGCGACTCTCCCGATCCCCGGCTGCCTACAAGACTGTAACATCGTATCAGGAAGAGGCATGGTGGATGGGAGAGGGTGAAAGACAGAGAGAGAGAGAGAGAGAGAGAGAGAGAGAGAGAGAGGCGACTATACCACACGCTTGCCTCGTCTGACGCACTCCTTCTCTCCTTTTAACTCTCATCTCTCTCTTTCTTTCTCATTATCTATTCGTCTTCCTATGTACAATCTCTGTTCGTCGAACGGAATATTATGACGCTAATTGCGAGTACTGTCAGATGATAAAGCACGCCTCGAAAAAGGGTATAATCCTTCATCAAAGGATTCGGCAGAGCGGAAAAAAGTCGAAGCTATATGGGATGGAAGGAGATGATTGTCGTGTTTCGATTCATTTTTAATATTCTTTCAGCCCTTCTCAATGAGTACTAGAAATAATGAATGCCACATATTATAGACGTATGCATCATTTTAATTCTATAAAATTTAATTTTATATTTGTTTGACTTTTGATGTACTTTTTACTTTTGTTTTTTTTTTTGTAATTGCTTTGTCCAATGTTTCACTTTTATGTTTTAATTTATTACATATTTTAATTTGTTACATATACCTTATTTTAATATTGCAAAGAAGTAACGAAAAAAATAACGAATCATGACTTTTTAAGTTACGGTAACGGTAATGCATTACTTTTCAAAATTAGTAACAAGTAACGGTAACACGTTACTTTTATAAAGAAACATTCACAATCCTACTATTACATGTCTGCAATATACAGGATGTCCCAAAACTAACGGTAAATATTTTAAAGAGACATTCTTCAAAAATGGCAAGTCTGATATGAAAATGCCGAGACTATGATAGTTTTCAAATAAAAAAAATTTTAAAATTATGAATAACAAAGGCTTTTTTTCATTTGAAAACTATCTTGTCCTTTTCGTATTAAACTTTTCGTCTTAAAATATTGTACAAATATTATACACAAAGAATCTAATTTTTAAATATTTATCCTCAGTTTTAAGACCTTCTGTATTATATATTTACTATTCATTTATATATTTACTATTCACTCATTTTTATCAAGAATTGAAACGTTAAAAATTCTAAAAGATCACAAGAGCAGTATAACATATTATTGATTCATTGCTTTTTTTTTCACTACCATGTCTCTCAATATTCGCGAATATTATCGTTTTATTTGCCATGTCTCTCGATATACGCGAATATTATCGTTTTATTTGCCAGTATGACTGATTTGAAATGCATATCGATTTGGCAAATAGAATTGTCATGATGGCATTTGAACAGTCGCCCTCTCGATGAGACCGGCGATAAAATTGCAAAGCAGAACGTGAGCCGAGGGACAGAAATCACGGTGAGCCGAGGAAGCGCGTGGATCCACTATTTGCGCAGCTGTTCAAACCGCTCGCACTGCGAAAATACTACCTCGTCATCCGTTTTTAAAATACCCGGAATCCTCTGGTATTTTAATGCCGCGAGACGGACGGCGACGGGGTGGTACGACGTGCATACGCACAGGCGGCGAGTCATTAACGGGGCGAGAACCGTCTTGACCTGTTTCCCGAGGTGCGTCTCGTCGTTTGCTTTCGTCGTCGTCGTCGTCGTCGTCGTCGTCGTCGCCGCCGCCGCCGCCGCCGCCGCCGCCGCCGCCGCCTCCGCCGCCATCGCCGTCACCGCCGCCGCCGCCGCCGCTGTCGTCATGCGATCTAAAGCGCTCGCTCGACACCAGATCGGTGTTATTCGTCCATTTTGCAACTTTCACAGGAAACGGCCGTCTAGAATTCCACGCCGCGTCTACGCGTCGCAAAGAATGCTATGCGCGACGTGAAAAATTTCAAGTCACACATCTACAGTGTCTAAACACAATTAATTATTCTTCAAGTCTTACGTTTTCGATTACGCCAAGTGACATGAAATAATACATCCGAAACAAAAACAAATGATAATAACTATATAAGTTTTATATGTAGAATTAATATTAATTTATTATTATGAGTAAACTATATATTATTGAATAAATTATTTTATAATTATTGCAACTAAAAATATAATCTCAATGCAAAACTTGTATAATTGTCACTTATAAAGTTATCATTATGTTTTTTTTTAATACAAATCAAAAAGTAAATAGGAGTACTAATAAAACGAAAAGGTTAATTACGTAGGTATTATCATAAAAAAAATGTTTAACGTGTCATGGAATTACCTTATCGCTAATCGGTATGTGATATAAAAGTTTAAAAACTTATACGGTCTTTTACATATCTTGTCTCGGATTTGTTGCAACGTGCGAAGGGAAAATCGTTGCAAAATGGAGCGAAATTCCTCCGCTGGAGTATACAAAGCTATGCCGAGATTAATCCGTATTTCAGGGACCTCTGGGATCATATCCCACCATCTTCGACACAAATACGAGATCCATCTGGTATTTTTCAGGTGTCCTCGAACACGGGGGAAAGGGAGAGCGGTATATTGTCATGGAAACACGCTTACTTCGTCCGGTGATGCTCTGTGTGTGGTATTAACCGAAATACAGGGATCTTCAACGGGGCACCGTTATACCGCATCGGCACGGCGGCTGCAGATAATAGAGGCATGCTCCTCTACAATGTGTATAGGTAGATCGTTTTGGAATACCACAGAGTCCTGGAATATTGTACAAATAAAACACCTGCGTCGAACGTCGTCTTCACCTGGAAAATTTTTCCTCTCCACGGTCTGCTTTCAGCTAAAACACTTATAAAGAATAATAGAAGTAAAGGAAAAATACCGCCGTATATTATTTATACATATATGAAATTTTTGGAGAAAGCTTCGAACCGTGAAAGCGACCATTGTTTTATCCCGAAACTCGTGACGGTCGTAAAGATCGAAATTATGATTATGGTACTCTCCATTGATTATGGGGCCCTGTAACCCCTGTCGTCATAACTCTCGACAACGAGAGTTGCGGTGTCTTGTGAACTGGACGAGTTGCGTGAAAAAGTCCAGAAATGCACCAGCCACCCGTGAGAGTTATTTGACACCATTTTCCATCTGACAGCGTCAAGTACAACTGTACAAGAGTTCTTTCTGTGCTCACGAGAAAACTTTCTTCCTCTTTTCTCCGTAGTTTTTTCTTAATCGCTATAATCATTTTAGACACGAATATTTGTTCACAGCTATCGTTACGGTAATCATATTTTCTTAAGTTGCTTCTATATGGCAAGCCGTTTTACTTTTTAATAGCATAAAAGAACTTTAGTCTAATGTGAAATTTTTAAAAAATAATTGTCTTAAAAAAGTTACGATTTTTAATAATGAATTAAAATTAGTCAAGGCATAATAGAAATTCCGAATTATTATTATGTCGTAACATAATAATAATTCGATGAATTAAAAATTTATTATGTCGGGACATAATAAAAATTCTAAATTTCTATTATACCTTTATTATATCACGACATTTTAATTCATGGAATTATTATTATGTCACAGCAATAATAATTCCATGAATTAAAATTATATCGCGATATAATAAAAATTCAGAATTATTTTTATGGTCATAATGAAATTTTCGCATTTTTCATTATTATATTTTAGAGTAATTTTAAATCGTGAAATTATTATTATGTCGCAACATATAATAATAATTCGAAGAATTAAAATTATGCCACGACATAATAAAAATTCGGAATTTCTATTATGCCTTGACATAATTTTAATTCATAGAAATATTATTATGTTACGATATATAATTTTAATTCATTATTCAGTAATTTCTTTTAAGACAATTATTTTTTAAGAATTTAACATTAAACTAAATTTCTTTTACGCTATTAAAAAGTAAAACGGCTTGCCACACTTCTATAATGAGATTCTAAAGTATAAAACTTGAACTTTAAATCTTAAGTCGTAAGAAATTGATCAATTAATTATTCTATTCACTTTCGATTGTAATCAATTTCTTATGACTTAAAATTTAAATTTTACGTCTTAAAATCTTATTATAGACACTTTTAGAGAAAATAAAGGATAAACCTGAAAATGTTTAGACTTTATTCCTAAATATTGTCAAACTAATTTATAACTATATATATTATATATATATATATATATATATATATATCTCAAAAGTTTGCGCATTATAATTTCTGAAATTTTCTTGCACAGTATTATACCTGAAATAACTCCCAAGTAAAACACAAGTCATAATAAATCAAAATATCATCAAAATAATTGCAAAATTTTATTATTAAAAATCACTTTTTAATCAATCATGACTAATTTTGACATCATTTGATGTTATTGTGACTATTGTTCTATTCTAAAATTATCCTTGCATTAAAACTAAATTTCTCGATAATTTCCATAAAAATTTGATCATTAGTACATTAGACAGTAGTTAGAAAGAAATAGTATTAAAATAAAGGATCAAATTGAATATAAGTAAGTAATAAATGCCTATACTGATCAAATCTAGATTTTTAGATAAACTATGTGATAATTCACCTATTGGGCAAAGAAAAGAATAAAAGAATAAGAGCGTAAGAGAGTAAGACAATGAGCTAAAGTTTATCGAAAGATGGAATTTTAGAAACGCAACTGAACTATTACAGTAATGTAACAAATTAAACGAAAATTGAATTTTAAAAACAATTAATAAATTCAAAGTATAGCTATCTCTTCTTTTATAATAGGAAAATGTACATATAAAGAATATATATGTAGCTATTGTAGCTATCATATTTATATATTGTTTTATCATATTGGAGTAATTTCTTAAAACCAATCCATGACGAACGTTTCACGAGAGCCTCCATTCCAGCAGCAATCTTCGTCTTCACGGTTTTATTTTACCGGAGTTTACATTTTAAGAGACTCTCTCGCGCATTTTTTCAAAGTACGCCGTATCGATTTCTGAAGGTATTGAAATATCGCTCGCGGATACATACAAGGCATAATCTTGACGAAGCAACGCGGGAAGATACAAAGGGGCGGGCGGGAAGAAAGGACAGAGGAAAAAAAAAGGAGAAAGAGGAGACTGTACGGCTCGCAGGAAGAGAAACGGACGCGGACGCGAGCGCGAGAAGGTCCGCGGTGGTGGAGCAACGGGAGAAAGATCAAGAAAAGGAGAAAGAGCGAGAGACAGGTAAGAGGCCGCGCGTTGAGCGCGCTCGCGCAAAGGTGACCGAAGCTAGCTGGCCTGGTCGGTTTGGCCCCGTGGGAACGCGTTGGTGGCCAGCTGCACTGATTGCCATGAGAGGACGTGACGTAGCGTCGTCGAGAGGCGCATATACTAGCATATACACAGATACACGTACACGTACGCGATCGTATACCCGCTCGTTCGCTGGTCGCCCGTGCAGTGCTCCGCTCGCACTTGCGCTTGCGTGCCGTAATTGGCGATGGTAGTGGTGCATGGATGGTGAAGTCGCGGTACCACGGTGGGGCCGGAGCCGAGGCCGGGGCCGGGGCCCCGTAGGGGAGTTCGGTACACAGAAGGGAACGAGAGGGGGCAGCGCGCGGAGTGGCGCGGAGTCGGCTATCGGAGCGACGGAGAGACCAGGAGAGACCCGGCCCGACCGCCTGGAGAGGAAGAAAGGGAAGGGGGGCCTGCATTCCAGAGAGGCGCCGGCCAGTCTGCGGCACACCTGCGCGTTCGGTTGAATCACGGCGCCTCCGACATAACCCAATCTCGTCGTCCTTCTCCGATTCGTTGCATCCCGACTCCCGAGCCGCTCGCTCGCCGCCATCGTCCGTTCTCCTCGCACTCGCGAGTTTTTCTCTTTCTCCCCTTCTTCTTCTCGTCTCCTTCCCCCTCTCTCTCTCTCTCTCTCTCTCTCTCGCGCCCACTCGACCGCGCGTTCTCTCGAAGACATCGGTCTCTTTCCGTTTCTCTATTTCTCTCTTTTTTTTCTCCCTCATTCTCTCTCCAGTTTGTCGAACTGTCGCTCTTCTTTTTCTATCGGCAATAAGGATTGACCGTGTGTTTCGTGGTCGCAAGTACGCTCGTCCACGCTCGTCTCTGCTCTCCGTGCGTAGCGACCTGCGGCGATGTGTCCCTGTCGCCCTTTTCTCTTTTGTCTTTTTCTCCCTCTGTCTTTCTCTGCCCCGAATGGCCCGAATGCTCGCCATTATTGCCCGTTCCATTTTAAGCAGCGGTTTCTCTCCCTGACCGTCTCCTTCGAATACTCTTTTTTTGATGTTTCTGATTCTCTCCTTATCTCGCACGTGAGCGCATACGTGTGTAACATCCTTGGAGTTTCGCTCCTTCGCGTTCCGTGGGAGGATCGATCGCGAGATGTCGAATGATGGGAGGAGAAGGGAGGAGGGAAGGCGAGATACGCGGCGTGAAAGACGGTGGATAGACTCCGGGGAGCTGAGAAGGGTACCGACGATCTTACGTATACAATCAGTGGCGGTGCAGGTGTCCGTTCGTCGTCCGTCCGGTGCGTCTCTCTGTGTCTCAACACTCTCAACACTCTCAACTGGCTGCAATCTAAGCCGGCCACCGTAGCAACGGCTACGAGCCGACACCTGTTTCCCGCCGAGGCCAATGTATGCGTGTCCTGCGTGTTCGATGATGCGACCGCGATTGCGATTCATTTAGCTCAAAATCCACAGGGGTCCAAGCGATCAAAAGAATGAAGAATTAAGTTGATTCATAAAGTCAATCACATGAATATTCCATTTGAATTTTCAGAAAGCAAAAATAGAAATAAATACAGGAGAGATTGAATTTGTATTACGCAAAAAGAAAACGGTTTTGCTGAGGCATTTAAAAATTTTGCACAAATCTGAAAATAATTATGCTAAACGATCAAAATAGCATGTGAATTGCTCAATGCTTCGATAAGTTTTGACATTCTAATACAACTGGCTTGAGTGCTTTAATATAATTATTTTGATGGTTCTAACGAAATTATTTTCAGATCTGTATTTGTAAGTTGTAAATATCTTAACAAAAAACTGTTCTTTTCGTAGATACATATACATAAAAGTTACAATTAATTGTTGCAAATTACATAATTAGTTACCGCCAAATTAGCGATTACTATTAATTATTACGATTTTTAACGCTATCCCGCGTTTAAAAAAAAGTACGCTTGCAATTCAATTATTATCTTTCGAATATACTTCGTAGTTACGGGGCTTGCTATCATGCGGGCATCTACGCTTGAATAGTATACTGTTAGAACGAGAACTGAATTAAAAGAACAGGGAAAGAGAGGGGGAACGAGATGAGAATTGGACGATTTACGCGTGGAATAGAGGCGGTTACGATACGCCGCGCCGCCGGATGGACGTGAGGGACCTGAGGCTCATTCAGTGACGTGGGAACGTGTGCAGATACCATTCATAAGTCGACCATATGATGCGTAGAGTAGAGTGGTAAACGCCCGTATGTGAACCTACGTGAACTCGTAAGTGCGCACATGGTCGAATCTTGCACGAGGCTCTCGCCTTGCTTTCCATTGTACATTGTTATCGAAGCGGCACGAGGCTATCGAGAGTATTAATTATTCACAGCTGCCTCCTTTGACACACATTTCCTTTGTTCAAAATGTATTTCCTACTTGCGCCAGAAGAGCTGTGTTCCGTATATCAAACTTACATCAATTTAGATCAGGAAAAGTTTCATAGATTTTATTAAATATTTATAAATATTATAATAATCTGTGAGGAACGCGAATTGATATTATCAAAATGCAACGAATAAATGTAAAAATTAATTACATATCCATAAAAGTAATAAAATATTTTCAATACGAAGTCGTAATTTTAAAATTCAATTTTTATTTTGATAGATATTTAATTTATATTTGTTTAGTTGGATTATGATTAGTAAAACTGTGTGTGACACATGTATCTTTCCGATTGTGCTGTTAATAATTTGTAAGTATAAACGTATTGTTCTGTAATTTCCTTTATTAAAACACCTGGTTTTATTATTTAATTTCGCAAGAGTGAATAATATGAATTGCAAATTTTTCTTAGAATTCAAACTGTTGTACAGACTCGAATGCAGCTGAGGCAGGTAGAAATATTTGTATATCTGACTTTGAAGAGACTCTGTTAACGGAAGGACCACTTCGTGATGGTTCAAAATATTTCATTCTAGGAATCTGAATTTAGAAAGTAGGTAAAAAAAGGAAAACGGTTTTACACGAGGATTCATTCAGTTTACCTAAAAACAGCAAATAAAAAAATGTATAACTTATCATAAAATATAATATTAGAAAAAATTGTTAATACCAATGATACATATTTCGATTAAGATAATATCTATTTTTATGAAAATACATTTTGTTTTGCCAAAAATAACAATTTCATATGACACACAACTGATGTTTTCACTGCTTTATCTCTGACTATTTCTATTTGAGAAATAAAAAAACTTACGCTTCTTTCTCATGCTTTCCTGTCTTTCGTGAGAAAAATCCAAATCACACGCGTGTATCACGCTCGAACTGATCTTGTAGCTGCCACTGACACGGCCAAGAAACCGTCCTCCTTCACTCCTCTTCTCCTGCAATCTTTCCTTTACAGTTTTACAATGAACGTCGGGGGATTCGTGGGAGCCTGTTTTCCGTTCTTACCTCATTTCACCGCGTACTACGCGATTTCAATTCGTCATCGTTTTGTTGTCGACAAGAGAGAGAGAGAGAGAGAGAGAGAGAGAGAGAGAGAGAGAGAGAGAGAGAGAGAGAGAGAGAGCGCAT
>Ga0157364_1004930_pt1 | contig 13441 bp, 6 predicted proteins | sample AttsexASBM2_FD_111476 | JGI IMG/M metagenome (GOLD analysis project Ga0157364, IMG submission 111476) | Fungus gardens microbial communities from leaf cutter ant in Ribeirão Preto, State of São Paulo, Brazil - Atta sexdens ASBM2 | ecosystem: Host-associated > Fungi > Mycelium > Unclassified ... | reverse complement strand
TTCATTTTATGTTACATAAGATATAATAATGAAGATGTTGTTGTACTGTATTATTATTAATAATTTTTAGAAGATCAAAAACAACATACATATATTAAATGATTAAACATGAGTCTGAGAAAAATTGCGAACGACTAATAAATACGCGAGGAAGCGAACTTTGATCTCGCGCGCTCATGCATTATCCATAAAATCCGCACGGCTAGCGTAATAGCGAAATCACCAGATATAGATCTCAACGGCAATATTTCTCGGTGACTTTCTCTGGATCTATAGCGCTTTAAAATAAATGCCACATATCGATAGTAGAAATCCAATATTTTGACGCGTGCATTCGCATTTATGTAGCTATTTGTGTCAGTCATTTGTCGTGAAATTCTCGTCATTGTGCGTCATGCTGCGTCAGGCGCCAACTCCAACTCTAATATGTAGATAAATATATCGGAACGTATCTATCGCTTCTTTTCTGAGATGTCTCGCCTTCTCAGAAACATCATATTAATCTTCGTATACAATGTGATATATTGAATATTTTAAAATCGATTTTGAAAAATTTGTAAAGAAAAAAGTAATGCGGGAAATGGAAGAAAATCTCGATAAAGATGCTCTTTGTGTATTACAATCGAATGCGGATAATTTATAAAAATGATTTCATTTAAATGATTTCGTTAAATTTTACAATTTTAATTAAACTTAAAATAATAATCTAAATAATGGAATTGAAGAAAGAAGGGCTGCAATTGTGCAAGAGGAGAGAGAGGTGTAGATAATCGAAAAGAGATAAACAGCTTCAATCTGTACGTGCATCAAAACTCGTTTGAGTGTGTGCGCGATAATTGGCATATGAATCATGCTCTCGAGTGTAACCACGTCCGTTGCGCGGGCACAAGCATACACATGTGCTACGTGTACGTCGGTAGTTCAAATTGCGCGATGGCGGGACTGCTGTTGCTGTTGCATTATTATGCATACAATGCAAAATAATTATTGCTGGGGTGAGAATCGACGTAAGCGTGAGGTGACTCTCGCGGTAGATAATAGCACGATCTGAAATTTTATTAGAACATATACATGTAGGAGGGATCCAAATTTTATTATAAAAATCAAAATCTCAGATCAATAAACTTCATTTCCGCTTAAATTCAATAAAAGGTAATATCCGAGAATCATTAATTTATAAGAGAGAGAAATCGCACTATCGAATTTATCTAATATTTTTCTAATATTCATAATTAAATACATAGTTAGAAAAATTATATTAAATTTAACACATTGTATTCCAAAATGGTTTACTTATAACTTATAATTAATGTTAATTTAAGATGAATATATTAAGTTAGAAAATAGCACAAATGTTAAGTAAAACAAAATTTTGCACAAAAATTACAATACTGACGCAATTTGTAAGCATATTTCACAAACTGTGAAGCATATTTTTTCAATAAAATTAACATTTGTAATATTATTATATAATAATCGCACACACTATTTCAAAATCTTTAGTTTTTCTAAACACTTTAGTTATTGTTATTATCACATAAATGTAGTAAATAAATAAAAAAAAATAGTTACATTCACTAATATAATTGTAATTGTGTTTATTAAATAGAAATGTTTATCTTATTTACCATTTATATTAATGATTCTCGGATATTACATTATCTTTTATTGAATTTATATCTTGATATTTTACTGTATATTAATATTTGAAATTATCATATAAATTTATAATTTATAATTTTTTCATGTCTTGAGTTAACAATACTTATTTTATTGCTTGGAACTTTTAACAATAATTATTTTATGCAATCATAGCCACAAATGTCAAACGTTTCTCCGTGTATAATAATTAATTTACACAGATATTTCGAGATATTAATATCAAAGTTGTATCTACAAGGATAAATAATGGATTTAAAAAGAATATATCGTGAAAAAATGTGAATATATAATATAAAACATATAAAAAATATAAATAATTAATAAAGATTTAATTTACTGATGTTATATAAAATATACATAATATATCGATAAAAAAACCTAATAACTACCGTAATAATGTGTAATTATATTACTATTAATTATATTTTTTTATTTATTTATATATGTATAGAGCTAAGTATTATAATAATTTGAAATATTTTTAATGCGTTTTCCAATTATAGTTTAGATTAAGAAATTATTTATCAAAAAGAAAATCTTTCAAAATATTAAAATTCGAAAAGCACCACGTGCTTTCAGCGGAACGTAATTAATATAATTTATTCAGATAGATATCCGTTCTGCAAAACGCATAGATTCTCCCGTGAGTATGTTGTCTCCAATGAGTTAAAAATGAAATTCCACAGGTGTGGGCGAATGGCCGTTGGTAATATCCAGCATGACGGACAACAATGCGATATACATTTCAATGGCTCCTTAACGATCTGCAAAGCCGTCCGCAAACCTGTTTATCGAGTTATCTCTAAGCGCTTGCGCAACATGTTCGCGATGCTATCTGTGCTTTTACGAGTATTGAGAAATTTAAATTGTTCACGGAATGGCTTATTAGCAATTGTCATTACCATGGTATGTAGATTTTACGTATATATATATATATATATATATATATATTTATATATCATAAATGTGTCTCACGCAGAATTCAAACATGTTTCATTTATTCAGTAAGCATAAAAAAATACAAAACATATAACACTAATCGACAACATTAAAATAGAATTAAAACTTGAGATTAACAAATAGTTATCAGTGAATAAAATAAATCCCCAAGCATCTTTACTGTAAAATGCATTTAGCATGCGATCTTTTTTGATTATTATTATTATTATTTATTTCGCGTTTATTATATCATGTTATTATATCATGTTTTCCTCGTTAAATTATAATTTGCAAGCCAGCGTACCGTGCACGAGAATATTCGATGTGCTAAAGTAGTAAACACGCATTATATGGAATGAACAAAAAAAATTTAATAGTAAATAAACAACTATCTATCAATAATATTGCGTAAACATAAATGCAGTGATCTTTTTTTACGGCGCATCGCAATTTCACGTTCGGTCGCACGGACGAACAAATATTGGATGTGCCGAGACTATTATTACTTGTTTTATTAACCGTGCAAAACGGGTTTCTGGCCACTACGTAGCTGTGGTATGTACCGATGTGCGTAATACGGCCAGTATACGCAGCTTCGATCGGCACATCGCGCGTATACACTTTTGCGCTCGCACTTGCGCGCGCCGCGCTGCGCCGCGCCGCGCCGATGACGCGCATCTGTATGCATATGTCAAATACAGGGACAGAAACGGACGGTAAATCGCTTTTACGAGCACGAGCCGAGCCGATCCGTCCCCTTTGTCGTACACTCCGCGACCCCTCAACCAACCAACGTGTCATTTACCGAAAATGTAATCGGCGCTGTAGCGCGATTGATCGCGGAGCGTAGAATCAGGGAGCAAAAAATTTTTAAAATTTTTTTAGCTCACACAATTGAATTCATTAGAAGCACCTGTGGAAGAGAATTACCGCGAGAGAAACGCGAGAGAATTGCTGCGTAAAAATAAATTAAATATAGATATACCCAACTGCTTCTGCCGATGGCAGATAAACGCTAAAAATGATTTTGCGTTTGCCAGTGGAAAAATCTTCCAACGATAATGTGTGAATCAACGATTTTCTCGAAATATCTCGTGCGTTGTCGATGTTAATCCTCCGCGACTAACGGTAGATCTGTTAGGTCTGTTATTCAATTATAAATATTTTTGTTCAAACAATTCAATTTTCTTTGTGCACATTTTTTTATATCTGCAAAGAATCTTGTATTGATTATACATATGATTCCAGAAATAAATTAGTTTTCGCATACGATACACAGCCTATAATATGATAAAAAAAATAATTTTTTTAGAGCTATGTTGTATCAAAGATACAAAATGCTCATCAGAATATTTTTGATACATCGTAGCTCAAAAAACTGTTATTTTTGAACCTTGTGTCTATATGGTATCCTTTGTTCGCCACATTATAAGTTACATTATACGAGTAAAAACTAACTCGTTTTACTTAATTTTTAAATCTAATTTTTCATATACATGTATCTCTATATGATTAGTACGGGATCCTTTGGATTATTGTTATTAAAATATGTAGTTACAATTCTAGAATTTATTTTTTTTATACGTGTTATGTCACATTGGTTCCTTGAAATTAATTTGTGCCTTTTAATTAATATAAATTGAATGAATTTTTCCAGTGTCAGTAACTGTGTTACAGTGTGTTAACTCTTGTTTGTGCGTCAACTCTTTTGAGGATTAAGGAGTTGTTGAAGGTAATTATCGTACAACCGATCAATTATATTAATTAGTACAACAAAAATTTTCGAAATAGCTTTACGGAATTTTGTAAAATTTTTTTTACAAAACTAAAATACGCACAATTGTTGAAAGTCCGAGTATGTCGATTTCATAAAAAAACTGCATAAAAATGAAAAAATTTACATACTTTTGTGCTCGTATAACTGTCATCTGAGATTAAAGTTTGATATAAAAGTACACATACAGTTCACATGAGTATAGCATAAATATTCAGCAATCTCGGATTACTTGAATGGACAATATTAAGTTTGTAGAACTAAGATGAAAGACTAGAAGAAAATATTTTAGGTTGAACGTAATTCATGTGTACATATGTACATATGTATATACGTATGGTTAGCAAGAATTTAGAACGGCATGTAAGCCATTATAAGCAGAGCAGTATAATTGTCTTCAATAGGTACTCGATCTTGCAAGAGACGACACTGCAATCTGTTAGATAACGCGTTGAGTGAGATAGAGACAATAATAAGTAAGAAACTAACAATAAGTTTGAAAATCTGTGTTATCGACATCGATCAAGTTTGGCCGCGCTGCGCTCCAACATCCTCCCTTTAAATCTGTTTTAATTTGATTTTTCGTCCACGTTACAGTTCACGGTTATTGTTTGTACGTATACTTTGTTTCTTTTTATAGATATTATATTGTTGAGCGGTTCTGTCTTCGTTTTTGTCGATATTGCATTTTCTGGGTTTATATCAGAATGTAATAAAGCTAGCCGAGCCACGCCTATTAATTTCCCAGAGTATCGTGGTCGAGTAGAATAGTATGTGCCTTGTACAACGTGTCCTTTCGCGCGAGTGAATAAAAGCAGCGTTGCGCGTCATTAAAGTATAAAGTTTGAGAAACTACGTAGGTACAATACGAGATTACAAATTTCATATTATCAATTCGCTACTACCGTTGCGTCTCGGAAGATTTTTCTTTTTCCTTCGCGAATGTTATTGTTAAAACTTTCGCGAAGAAGCGACACTTTTCTCTTCCTCTTTCTCAAAACGGTTATTTTCACCGTAACTGCACGGTCGTAGGAGATAAATTCGCAGAATTTCAAAGCCGTGCCGCGCGTAGGTACTCCTTTATTCGTTAAAAAGTAATATGAACTCGACGCCAGATTTAATTTTGCAACAACGTCCACTCGAGTTGCAATCGAAAGCTACGTCACCGCCATTCCACTCGGCAACATTTATGCCCTGATTAGGAATAGTTGTTTGCTCCCCAATAGGTAAACTGCCAACGTTGGAAGTAATTATTCGCCCACCGTTCATTTGGAAATAATCAAAATGGGGACTCGACGGCGTGGATTAATGCGTTTACTCAAACATGGACTGTAGCGCACTCCCATTGCGCTAACGCGACGTAATTATGCGCGTAACCGGCAAATATACGTACACGCGGATATTAAATAAGCTTTTCGGGTCCTCAGGAAGAGAGTTGTTTGGACGAAAATTAAAGAGAGAGAGAGAGAGAGAGAGAGAGAGAGAGCCGCGGAATGAAAATATATTATGTAAAGCGCGCTTGTGTGTCACCCCCCCCCCCCCACACACACACACACACACACACACACAACGATGGTAGACGCGCGACGCTTTTTTTGGCACGGTGATTAATCAACTGTAGAGAGGTTGCACTCTCTCAATGCAACGACGATAAAGCAGTGGCCTGACAATAAAAAAACCTGTTCCTCTCGTCTCGCGACGTTATCTCGCGCTCTAAGTGTTACACGCGCAATTCTCTGTAACGCTTTATCGGATATTCGCACACGGCCGTGGCCCACCCTCTCGTGGCAACGCTCGCTCTCATGAAAAACTCAGAAATCGGACATACTCTTAATAAATGTACTATAATTTAATTTTCAACGATTCAATATTAAAAGTCAGACGCTAACAACGCCTGATCTTTGTCATTAAATATCTCTGGATATTGTTTTAACTTTTACCAGTAGGTACGCAATCTCATTAAAGTTATGATTTTGCCGAGGGCTCTTAACAAGCGCATGGGCTATTATTATAACATTTATCGCATATAAACGCCGATATCGGCGATACGTTACGACGAAATAAATTTATTTCTATGGCCAAATTTTAGCGAATCAAGATATGATAGACAACGACTAATTAATTTACTTCTATACCTACCTCAAAAATTAACGCAATAATTAACGAAATAATTTCTCTTCTGCAGTTAAAAAAAGAAACTAGGAAAAATTCCTTATGTATAATATATGTTTATAATATATGTGATGTTAATCTTTCAGCATCGTGCATTCGAATCAATTACATAAAAAAATTGTTTTTTATATAATGTCTCAATTAATTAGATTTCTTTAACGTAATCTAATAATCTCTTCAATTTCAAAACTTACTTGAAAAGAATAATTCAATTTAAAGTATTTAAAAATCTAATTAAATACAGATCTGAAAATAATTTTGTTGGATCAAAATAATTAGTACGTAAGAATTTCTCAAGCGTGATGAGTAATGTTACAAAAAGTTTTAACATTCTAATAACTAGTCTGAATGTCCAAAATTACAATGTACAAAATTATTTTCAGCTCTATATCTTATAGCTCTAAATGTTTAGATACTTCAACAAAACTGTTCTTTCCGTGATATTGAAATGAAATGAGAAAAGTTTCGATAATTTCAAAGTTAATAAATTAATAAATGGACAGTTGAGATTGTGAACTGAATGTATCTGGCGTTAAGAAGTATAGATACAATCTGACAGGCCGAATTATACTGATCGCGCGATTATGCGAATTAGTCCAACTAACCATTATTCCGATAACTAATCGATTGGGCGCAGTCGCCCACGTCGCTTTGTTGTAACGAGATTGAATGAATCGTTAGAATTAATTTGGTGACGAACCATTTGTGTTTCACTATCGTCGCGCCATGCCTGTGTCTTTTATTTCATCGGTGACGTTGATTCGACTATGTGTATGTGTGCGTGTGCGTGTGCGTGGGTGTGCGCGTGTGTGTGTGTGTGCGTGTGTGTGTGCGGGTGTGTGTTTGTGTGTGTGTGTGTGTGTGTGTGTGTGTGTGTGTGTGTGTGTGTGTGTGTGTGTGTGTGTGTGTGTGTGGATCGATGCAAAAAAAATATCGATTCGAAGACATTGCAAATTGTGCGACAATGAAAAGCAATTAAATATATTGCTGATAATCATTAACAGAGTGTAAATGTCACGATAAAGCAATTAACATGGCGCATATTTGCTATTAAAAGAGCAAAAGTTGAAATATTTTCAATATTCGTATTATTTCCGCACATTTAACCAAATTAAATAGAATATTCTATTTGGGTGGACTTCCGAAAGGGTAAATCGATTTTATTGTCGATTGGTATATTACTGTATTTTGATGTGCTGATTAAAAATATGATCGTAAAAATTACCGATAAGATGTCATTTTGACGGTCATTTGCCGCGCAATCTGGCTAAGTGCCCCTCTGCTTAGAGACGCACGACTTGACCGACTTCCACACGAAACACGTGAAAAAAAATGTAAAAATCGGTTTTTATATATTTGATCTTGAAAATGATCTTGTCGGCAATTTCAATCATATTCGTAATCAGAATATCAAAATACATTAGTATGTCAATTAGTATATCGACAAGAAAATCGGGGATTCACCTTTTCGGAAGTCTATCCTTCTATTTTTACAAATTAAATATACATAATTAGAATCTATTCTTATAAATATAAATATAAATTATTCTTTATTTTAATATCTGTCAGACTAGATGTCAATAGAGAAATGTATTCGAATAAAGAAAAAATATAAATTTTTCGATTATCACAGGCAAAATATATCGCTCATCAGTCACGAGAGAATTCACTAGAATCCCGTTCGTCGACCCGAATTATTTACATGTATTGTCTAATCAGTAATCAATCGAGTGCGATATAAAATTGTGATTTTGGCAATGTAATCGATAGATATATACGATATCATTTCTGAATCGTTGCATCTATATTTTTATCAAACTGACACCACTGAACCAGCTTAATTTTGATTCGGTGAGCGCGTGAACGCACGCGTACATGTCGGTATACTCTCCTCCCAGTTGTCACTCCGTTTTACTTCGCTTCAGTCGACAATTTCCCGGCCCGACTCTATATCTTTCACGCTCACCCGAATCGTGAGTTCCGCCTTCCATCGCGAAACTATTGACCGCTCATAATATTTGTCTCTCCCCGAAAAGGCGCCCCTTCGATTTGTCACGTGTCAAATTTTTTCATTTACGCTGCTGCATGGAGGGTTGCGATTCGGGAAACCACAGACATTGCGATTACTTATACGATTCGCGAAGAAAAAAAAAAAAAAACAAAACAGATTGCACGAGCTCTGTAGTTTTATAAAAGTAAATAATATTGATTTATAGTGAAACATAGAAAAATAAAATTAGCTAGATGCCACTCAGGAAACAATATTTAAAAAAATAACAATAAATGACATTACATATGTGGATACACAACTAAATAAATAAGGAAAATATCTTTTTTTCCAGTCTGGATTGCTAACTTCCCACTATTCCTTATATAAAAATGTGTCTGTGCGCAGTAGATGCGCAGAATAAGATCATCACGTACAGAAAAGAGATGCCAATAGGTTAGATGATCTAGCGTTTCTGCGATTGGTTCAAAAGTATATAGAAAGCATACACAGTATACAAATGTACTTATTCTGCGCATGTAGTACATACATTTTAAGACAACAGTTAAAGGGATGAGTTATAGTGTTATAATAAAAATCTGCCACGAGCTTTATAACGAGATATAAAACTCCAATGTGAAACCAATTCGATTCTCCTTTAAATGAATTGTTAAACACAATATTAAAAAAGTATGTAGATTTTAGATTTTGTGTTTAACAACATATTTTAAGAAAAATCGAATCAGTTGTAGGTGTCCTAGGTAACAAGCATCTTGTTAATGTTTAATATTATAATATTTCCAATAATGAATATTTTAATACATGCAATGGATATTCAGATATTTGATATCCAGACAATTCTATCGGTATTACAAATAGAAATTTTTCTTTTTTCGTTTTTCTTTTTACAATGATAATCAATAACATATTTCACACTGGATAGCTATATCTGGTTCATAATAAAGATTGGACGGAGAAGTCGAGATCATCGAGTGATTGCTGTTCATGCCGGATGCATATTCGTCTGATGATGCATTAGCTCGGTACACAGTAAATTAATGTTGCAACACGTCAATTGTCGGTATGAAAGGAGGGAGGCGCTATGCGAAATTCTAATTTTAATTAAGGGAATGTCAATAATGAGGCATATTATATTTTTAGAGTCGGTTGTTTCGTCATTTTATGCAAAAACATAATGTATTGTTTTAATTGTTTTGCACGTACTTTTATTCAAAGGAATGAAATCATTCCATTTCATACGATTGCTCCACAATACTTTTTATTTATGAAATTTATCGTAAATAACGACAATATTTGTTCCATAACTAAACGTTGATACAATAAATCAATTGATTCAAAATACAGGCGATTTTTTTTTATTTTTCGTCCGTGATCTTTCGTATACGATATCTATTTCTCATTTTATTTATACGCAGATCTCAACGCGATTTATATACATGTATTTATCAAAACATGCTTTTATTAAAATATGTCCCGGATATCGAAATTGTTATACGTTTGCAAAAGCTATCCAATGTAACAAACATGTAAAAAAATATTACATTACGTTAATTGGATTAGTTAATAATAATCACATAATGCTAGTTAATAATGCTAGTTAATAATAATCAATCAATCATTATATTGAGATTTGTAATTTTAAAAATCGTAATGTTCGTGGAAAAAACATAACGGTCGAGTATCTACATAAAAAAGCAAAACCTCTCTATAATACATTCATATTATGAAATAACGCAATACTGGCGGTCCCAAGGAGAAGCAAAAAGCTGATTCCGAACAGACGTCGACAAGATTGATACCTGTTTTATCGAGGTTTTTGATATAACAATAGCAATTATTGATGTACCGGGGCGTGGGTAAAAATCAATAATCGCGTTAATTTAACGATTAACCATTACAGACAAATGTATTAGCTTGTTACAGTCTAATACATAAGTCTCTCTCTCTCTCTCTCTCTCTCTCTCTCTCTCTCTCTCTCTCTCGCGCGCGCGCGCGCGCGATGAAATTAATAAGCACTTCCGGTATATACATAAATCTGCAACCATGTGTGTAACACGTTACTACTGCATGTATATGCGGATCATCATTTACCGCAGTCAAGTTTCAACGTGAATTCAAAACAAGTCACATCCATTACATCCCGAGGACGAGACGCGCCTCATTTATTTATCGAGTTTAAAACCTACGAATTACTTGCTGGTGCAGCACGCGGCATACAGAATCATATATGTTGCAAATGAAATATATTGAACCGATATCGATACGACTGCATGACGATTGCAAAGCGAGCGCGAAGCGTAATAATAATGCGTATACGTGCGTCATAAAATATGTGTTTCGGCGATAGATGAGTTAAATGCTGTTGCCATTTAATTATTCATTAATATGCTGATGCACGATCAGTTAATAAATAAATAAAGTATTTTTTTATTCAGTCATCAATGTCACAACGTAAAAAGTATTTAATTTTAAATAAATTAACAATTGTAACAATTTAATTTCCGTCCTAATCGCTAAAATATGTAATGTTGAATATTTAAATTTACAGCAAACAGTTGCCTCACGATTTTATTTACGCTACGATATAATTACAACGGCTTCTAAATGCAACTTCAGCAATAGCAAAACATTTTGCGACAACATTGTTCATCTACACATGTAAAACTACACTCGTATTATCATATTTAATAATATCACGCAGTTTCAACGCTGGTCGATCATTCGTTAATAATACGGCGAGATGGGCGAGGCCGGTGCGCGTACGCAATTTCTATTGTAACTCGCGATACTAATTATATCGTAGTAGCGACGGAAGTCGCATGAAATTTAATCGAGTTGTACGACAGTCTGTATGCAGTCCAACGTTTGACGAATAATCCAATCCGCGATTGGATAATCCGTCTGATACAATCACAATTCGTTTCTCGCGATATATTTTTCCCCGAGTCTCAGCCACTCGCATCACGACGCTGCGGATAATCCTTCGAGCAGCAGCTTTTTCGTGTTATCGTTACGCGCACGTTCATTTCGTCATAATTTATAATATACGACGCGCGATAAAGTGACGCGTTAGTTGCGGCGTTACATTTCCCAAACAATCGCGGGAATATGTAACAGCGATTGGTACCCGATTCATCGTGTCTGATACATTAATGTAATACAACGAAGAACCAAAGGCTTTTCAAGATTAGTTTAAATAGAGTAGGAAGCTTTTAATTTCAATAATATGTACAACTTATATAGTAAAAGAAATTATCAACACTTTATCGAACAACATTTGCGTATAATCACGAATTCATCCTTTACCAATTACGTGAATTACATCTGTAACCGAGCGTATAAGATTCAGAGAAAGGCACGACGTAAATATAGAAATATTATAACACGTCGAGTTTACTCGTTTATTTGTCTGTCGGGGAATAATAACTTGAAAAAAATTGTTTACTGTACGAAGATATTCATGTAAATGCGAAAGGCAAGCTAGGCTAACAATAAGATTTACGATCCATCTCCGTTCAATGCATTTCCGCAATGTAACGAAGAGAGTGAGATCGGATCCTTCGATTACCTCTAATACTGTTGCAAATTATATATCGTTCTGCAATATTAGCTTATAATCGAGAGATAAAAAGTAAATGTAGCATTGCTCTCAAAATATTGTATTATAAAATGTTATGACGTAATTCATTGCAAATGCCACGCGATTGAGCATATATAATTACTGTTGGAATTGTTTTTTTACACGCTTGAAAGTATGAATGCATAAGAATATAATACCGAATATTCAGATTGGTATGCCGCAATATATTTCCAGTTCTCGTTAATTTTATTTTAATCCGACGCTACATCGAGGAATGATTTATTCTGGCCCGTCCGTATCCCGCAATAGCATACGAAAATAATGATATTCGACGCGTTTATCGCTCTTATCGTGTCGGTTGGATTTTATCTCGCGCAAGAGCACTCCGCGCATTATTAAATCGTACAGTACGTCAAGTACATCGAGTAGTTTCGTCTGCATATAACACTTGCAAGACTCTTAATGCATTCGTAAAGTTGTGCATCTATCTCGAGAAATACGAGTGCCGTTTGAGAAATGAGTGAGATGTTAGTATAAATAATACCAGAGTAAGACGAAAAATGCTGATAGCGATAGCGATTGTAAACTTTGCTGAGACACGACGCATTTACGACGAAGGCGCTGTTAAGCATTCTATAGGCAATTCAATGTATCTTTAAACAGGGCATGCTTTGTTAAGCATAAAGTTTTTTTCTCATTTTAACATCGTGAAACAGAGAGAGAGAGAGAGAGAGAGAGAGAGAGAACAAGTGGGAGAGAAAGAGAGAACTTTGATCATTATTTTATATCATTTTAAATTTTGACCTAACTTAACTCATTGAGAATTCCTAAGCGTACATAAAAGAAGATTTTGCTGAAGCATTTAAAAATTTGATTAGATATAGATTTAAAAATAAATTTTTTAGATTATCAAAATTATGCAAGACGTTCAAATTAATTGCTAGAATGTCAAAATTTTTTGTAGCTCTGTTCATGCTTAATCAACTTGATACTTCAACAAAAGGAGGAGAATCAATAAAGCCGTTTTTGAGTTCGTTATAGATTTATATTAGACAATTTTTTTGTATTGTATGATCACTAAAAATGTCAAAAATAATCATTGTGAGAAAAAACGATCCATAATTAATTATTAATTTAGATATATTACTACTATGATATCTATATGAAAAAGGCTTATTTTTCATGACTAATAAGAATTAATAAAACATATTCATTTATTGTTACTGCTCTGTCATCACGTTAATGTCATTTCGGATTAAGCTGTGAATCCAATTTGAGCTCCGGAGCCAAAACGCAAGCCATTGAC
>Ga0157364_1004929_pt1 | contig 13441 bp, 7 predicted proteins | sample AttsexASBM2_FD_111476 | JGI IMG/M metagenome (GOLD analysis project Ga0157364, IMG submission 111476) | Fungus gardens microbial communities from leaf cutter ant in Ribeirão Preto, State of São Paulo, Brazil - Atta sexdens ASBM2 | ecosystem: Host-associated > Fungi > Mycelium > Unclassified ... | reverse complement strand
TATTCGATTTTCTTTATGAAACAAAAATCGATTGGAAGCTAAAAAAGCCGGGATAAGATAATTTAGAATTCTATACCTTCGCGGATTTCCTTCATTGGTCGGTGGTATTACAGTGACGGTAACCTGGACGCTGGTCTTCAGTAGATCGACCATTTGATCATGACTCAAGGTCGACACGGCTACCTTGCAAATCTCGACCAACCTGGATGCTTGCCTCAGGCCCGCCTGCCATGACAGCCCCATACTTTCAACCTGCGTCACAACGCCATCGGGCTGAACGTGGAAGCCCAACTGTCCGACACTGTTCCTCTTCAATGACAGTTCTGAGGCTGGCGCGCCTTGAGTTACGGCACGCAGCCGAGCTACAATTTCCATTAACTCGTCCCTCTCGCCGTAATCACCGCGTACGTGTATAGTAATACACTCGCCTTGATGATGATACAATCTTAAACTATACCGCAAAGCAAAGCAAAAATGTTAGTCTGCAATTAATCGTCCGATTTCCAATCGTCCACGAGCGTTTTTACGATACTTAAACTAGTCATGAATAATGCGGTAAGTGGCGGTTGCACTCTAGTTAAGCGACTCAAGAAAAAATTATTACGATTGAAAACTGAAAGACTTAATTTATTTTTATCAACGTTAAGAAGTTAAATTTCAAATTAGTAGATGTGCGTGCAAGTAATAAATTAATTTGACATACTAAAATTACAAGACATTTACCTGTTTGTTTGGGCGTGCCATCCGAGTACGCTCACGCATGGAGTGACGAATACTATTTGTCTGGAGTGCTCTTCGATCAATACAATGGTATCTATGCTTATGCCTAAATAACAATCGGTATTCTGATTGCTGTCTTCGAGTACGACTTGCCAGCAAATCGCGCCGCGTTGAGACGCATCACAAGAGAGTCTCGGTCGCACCGTTGTCTTTTTCTTGGTGCTGAAGGAGAGCATCGCTATTTCACAAAAAGAAAACAATAAGCTCAAGAATTAAAATAATTTTGATCTATATCTTTTAATCTAATTAAATAAATTAAAGTACGTAAACGATAATTTAATTAATTACCATTGTGTCATTATGAATTACTTATTATGAACTAGAATCTATTAAACTTTCAACGTACAAAATTTCTGGCCTGTGTCGACAATTGTGGTAGTAGTATAATTCGTAGCAAGATCCTTCAGATATTCCTGTCTTGTCCTCGTGGCCATCGTGGCGAATTTTTCGGATCTAGTGAAAAATATGTTCAATTTCATTAATCTTACAAAATTAAGAAAGAAAAAAGTTAACTTACCTGTGAGCCGCATTTTCGGCGTTTATGACTTTCGCCAACATAAAATCCGCAAAAGCCTTTCCTTTTGTGAATGTAGCACCCTGTGGGACGGGCGGTCCAAAGATAGGCACTTCTTTGCTTCTGGACACCGCTACGCTGTATTGCGTGTTCTCAGTACAAGGATTTACGGCTCGCACAATGATAAATACATGTTGAAACTGGGAGCGTATTCTTCGTGGACTGAACGGTAATGCACCAGGTTCCTGAAGAAACAATTATTAATTATAGGCATTAACCTACACAAAAAGAATGATTTTACTAAAGTATTTAAAAATTTAGTTAGACACAAATCTGAAAATAATTTTATTGGACTATCAAAATAATTATATCGGTCGTTCAAGCATAATGGTGCAAAAAGCTTTGAGCATTGTAGCGATAGACTTGAGCATCCTATAATATAATTATTTTGATAATTCAACAAAATTATTTTCAGATCTGAATCTAACTAAATTTTTGAATAGTTTTAGACGGTTTTTTCCGTATTGTTTTCGTATACATAAATGTATGCGACCAAACCACCTGTTGAATATCTAGCTAAACTCGAAGAACCGGTATTGCGGATGTAAATAAATTATTTCACGAATCTAACACAAGTATGCGACAAACATCGCGATTAAATATTCAACGATGTGAATCATAGGGGCGCGATCGCGATGTCTCACGTTGCTTATTGCGGACGGAGCTGAATAATAAATTTAGTGAGTCGCAAGAGAGCCGTGCGTCATATTCATGTTTCATCGCGTAGTCATTATTACACAATTGCGTAATCGCGCGGCCTTAATTTACGGCCGGTATAAAACTGTACCTGAAAAACTATCGTGACTATGTCATTTCCGATGTGCCTCTTCCTTAGCAGCTGCTGCCGATTATTAGGCGTGAAGGGTAGCATGGTGGACACGTGAAAGGTGACTTCTGTCCCGCGATGCGTCGCCGCTACAGCGTGTGTACCCGTCGAGTCAGTTCTGGTATCCAGTCCAGCCTTGTAACCCTCGAATCCTCGCAGTCTTATTCTTTGGCCTGTCATGAAAACATGCAATTATCTCAATTGCCCGGCGTGCATCGAAGAATTGTCGGTCGCATTATGCGTCTTCAGGACGTGCTTACGCTTGCACATCGAACGGGGTTGTCAATCCTATTTTCTGCGATTTGGTCGCACATAGTTGTTATGTTAAAATATAATTATCGGACGTAATCATAGCTTTTCAAAGGATGTAAAATATAAACAAAGAAGCAAAAAGTATGTCAATATTTTATATCAAACGATCTAAGTTTATAAGCAAAGGAAAAAATGTGTTCATGTAAATTTCTTTGAATCGTTTGTTGTTTTCAGAATTACATAGAGAAACTGATAATCATGTCCACGAATTAAGATAACCATCGGCCAGGCACTCACAGAAGCGACGTGAAACGCAACGCGCGACGCGTGAAGAAAAAAAAACAGGACGTGCGTTTCTCTTTTAGAAAGCGACAGTAATCGTTAATAACTAAGAATAACTAAGGCGATCGTAAACAATTCAACAACAATTTCATTCGGACAGTTCGTACGTAACGATCGCGAAATTACGCGCGAGTTTGCGGATGATTAGCGTTACGAAGTGCAGTAAGTAAAATCATTCCGGGACATTGAATCGGTTAATCGCCGATAAAGTGAGTCGAACTATCCGCGAAACGACTGGATCGCACGTAAGACCCATGTGTAAATCGCTTTTCTGGCTGATTTATTTATGGTATTTACGAGAGAATTTTATCGACTTTCAACGAGGCTTCTTCAACTCATTACACTGTGTTGACTCGTTTGTTAATGCAAACGTGAAAACTTTCTAGCTGTGTAGATCTCCTAATAGATAACAATAAGTAAAAATTAAAAGAGCAATTTTTTAACATTAATATGAATAAAAGTGAACAAATATTCTTGACAAGATAGACGCTAAACTAAAAATTTATGCTAAAAGTGAAAGCATGATTGTAAATGCAAACCCTGTTTTTTAACTTCATTGATTTTTTATAGCAAAACATTTATTTATATATTTTTAAGTACTTTTAATCTTTTTACTTGTAGGAACGTATTTTGATTTTAGCTTCAAAGTTCTAATATACTTTATATATTTTGGATCATAGCTTCAATATTTAAGAGCAAAAGTTATAAAAAGTTATAAAAAGCATTGCGTACCAATAGTGTCCAAGAATTCCAGGAAGGCTGGACCGGCATGCTGATTGTTGTACATCTCTTCTTCGGATCTCTGGCCGGATCGGCAATATAGCACGCCAACTTTGTACTTATTGGACAATCCTTGCTCATCCAACCTGGCTAGCGCTTCCTCAGCGGCAGGCGTGCCGAGTCTCAAACAGCCCAATTGTACCTCCGGTGCAACCAGCTCAAGGAGTTCCCTTGTAGGCGGTCGGCCTTGCGGCCTAATGCCGAGAGCCTCCTCCGGCACAGAGCCACGTAGCGTTAGTAATTCCGATGTGCGCACGATCACGCGGTACTGATTGACATCTTTGCGGATACTGATAGCTACCGGTCCCAGTTGTTCGTCCATGCCGAACCAATTCTGATGCTCTCGTCCTACAACAAGATTCCATTCTCTTTATATCCCGCCCATGAGATTGAGCCTTTGAGCGAATAATCGACTAGAATTTTCCATATTTATATACTTCTAGTTTATGTATTTTACTTCAATTATTAATAAGTAGTACAAGCGTAGCAAATTATTTTATAATTTCATAATGTTGATTGATTGGTCGTCAATCAAAAGTTTTGACTTAAAAAAATTAAACTTCCGTTTATAATACACGCATGTAATCACGCAGATATCTCGCGACAAAAGATTTAAGCAACCACAGACGTGTCTTTACTTACCGAAAAAGTATCGCCGATAATAATAGGCCCCTTCATCGATGCTCTCGATGGGCAGGGGCCGTTTCTGTAGTGGACAAGTATTTTTCCACAAAGTCTCACCGGGCAGGGGCTCCAGAACGGAGACACCGTAAGACAACGATGGTCTATGAATTCCGTTACCCTGAGAGCAGCGAGTCAGGCCAACCTCGCGTTCTCCCTCGCCACCGATCTCGTTGCGGAAGAAGGGACACGATTCCAACAGATCATTACCTGAACCGTCAATCATTAGCATGATTCTTTTAAATTCTTTTCATTTGTACTAGGTTGTCAAAATAGTACTGGATCACTCTTCGATTTTTACATACAAATTTATTCTAAAACAATAACAATTATTCCTCAAAATAAAGATCATTTAATAACAATTTGTTAATCTGCTAGCTGTCCAATTTGGTTTCATTATCATTGAGTTCCTTAGAACGCGAAAAATTCATGACAAGCTGCTTTAACTTGCTCAACAATTTCGAATCGTTGCCTTCGCAAGAAATGTTTCATTGAGCGAAACAGAAGTTAAATGATGCAAGAAATGATACAAGAAGCAAAACGTAATTAAACGATGTAAGAAATGTATGTCAGGTGCGAACCTCGAGCCATCTAGATTAATGATATTAAGACTAAACAGTTAACAGACTGATGGTTATTGAACATGATAGTCTTTACTATTCGAGGAACAATTGCCGTTGAATGTATGTAAAAACCGAAGAGTAAATTAGAATTTTTTTGACAACCTAGTATGACTGTTTTTTTCTTTTTTAACATACCTTTTCCATCGCCGGCGTCTTCCTCGGGGGTCTCGTCAGGCGTGGATGCTCTCAGAGCACTGGCGGCGGACGCTCCAGTGGCCGTGTTTCTTCTCCTGGCCAAGAGAATCCCCCGGAGCTTCGCGGCGTAGCCTAGATTCGCCGTCAACGACTGGCAGTCGTAATGAGCGAACGCACGTCTCCGATGCCGCTCTTCTACATCGGCCGATACCACCGGGCTGGTGCATGTCTCCTCCATCGCCCGTGGCGGTTTACTGCTCCACAGTCTGTTCAGCTTCAGCCGCAGCTTCGGACTGGAACCAGCGCCGGTCGGGCCGCAGACCTCGTCGACGTCAAGCGGTTGGCTAGATCCGTCTTGTTGATGAACGCGACGCAAATAGTCAGCGGCGACGACGCCGCGCTGCTCCGACGGTCGAAAGTCCTGTAGCATGGCGAAGAAATTTTCGCCGCCTGTGATGGACTGCGCCACTACATCGATGCTTCCTACGATGGGACAAGTAAAATGGAAATGCTTTTACAACATTATTCTAAAGCAGCACAGCTAATTTCTTTCAAAAATTGAAAAATGAAAATTGAAAAATTATAAAGGAAAATACTAATAAATCACGAAAAATTGATGTCATATTAAAATTATATAAACTCATGCGCATATTTTAAAATACTCTTTCGTCCTGACAATACAATTGAATAAAAGACGAGGAAGTGGATGTGTTGCTCTATATAAAAAATTATTTTCGGGGAAAATATTAAAAAAAGAAATAAATTTAACTCGTACCATGAGAACCATACTCTCTTCTGAGAGGCGTCTCTGGCACCCGGGAGGCAGGATCCGGACTGTGTGGAAGCTCCAGACTAGAATTGGACCTGTGAAGGGCCAATCCACGACCTACGCGGTTCACCGGCCCTCCGCTGCCGTTCATTGACAGACTCGCGATCATCTCTTCATTCTGTTAACACAAAAGAAAAAGAAAAACGTAAGAAACGGATATAATACACTTGATAATAGAGTCATGGATTCACATTCGGTGTTAAATTGCTAAATACGTTCCTTCGCGTTCGTTCGAAAGTAAGAAACTAGATAGTCGCCACGCGGCTCAAGTGTAGATAAACTTAAGTGTCTCTAAACAAGCGCAAAGTAGGACGACTAATTAGAGTCATCGAGCCTTTTGCCGTTGTACTTGGCACTTGGTACGTAAACACACGTGTATACGCACACGCACATACGAGGTAGAAGTATACCCGAGGGTACTACATATTCTCGCGACGAGTTCATTCATCCTGCGAAGTAACTCTCGTGCCGCTAGCGACTTTTTCCCCTGTCCTTTCCTCTTAATTAAATTGGCCCTTAATTACAAGCAAGGCCGACGAGACGGTAGGAGACGAAGAGTGGAGGTATGATGGACTAAAAGTCGCGACACGCTAGTTTCCCTCGCCGGTATAACTGGATTTCTAGGTATAAAAATTGCGTTTTTTTTTATATGCTTCTATTTAGTCGGAGAGAATAAAATTATTCTAGAGCAGTTTTATTATCTCCGGCTTTAGCTTTCCAGCAAGAGACATAGATGACACAGCGTAATACAGTGAATTATCACATCATCCTGTTGTTTGCCAAAGTTAAACAAAGATGAAATGAAATCACTGTGTTACACTGTTTCTTGCTGGAAAGTTCCATTAACTTCATCAATAGATAGTTTTAATTGATCTGAAGTTTCCTTTTCCATTTTATATTTATCATTATGTATAATTTATACATAATATCGCGATATACACGTCCATTGTCAGGGTTGTCACAGAAAATGAATTTGAAAATTTCCTGACTTTTCCAAGTTTTCCAAATAAAAAAATTAGGAAATTTCCATAACCAATATAAAATATGCAAAAATTTTAATATTAAAAAATATCAACTAATATAAAAAATTTCAACATTTAGAATCAAGAATTGTAAGAAAGTTAGCTAGCTTATATTATTAAAAACTCAAAAGAAGCTTAGCGTAATATAAAATTTTGAGGGCAAATTCAAGCTAACAATAAAAATTAATTAGTATTGAAAAAAGAATGCAATTATGACGAAAAAGAGCGATCGAATGAAATTAATGAATAAGGTTATAAATTTTAATTATTTTTAAAACATCATTTAAAGTGCACGAGTTTTGAACGAGTATTTGACTATAAACGTCAGATATAATATTTAAAAAATTATTAAAATTATTGAGAATAAGAGCAGTTTAAGCGAATTATAAGCAAAGTTCAAAATTCCAGTCTCTTTCATATTTTCCCCTAACTTTTCCCGATTTCCCAGATCTGTGACAACCGTGTGATTGTGTATGTAAATTCATCCAAAATATTTTTTTATACACATTTCAAATTGCTGCCTTCCAATTGAACTCTTCAAGAAGAGATCACGAGCGGCGTAATCTCCCCTCTGGATCCCCGTTTCTGGCTGGTATTCGAACTGGCGCCGTCTGGCCTTCTCTCTTTCTCTCAACTGTGGGGAAGGAGCATTAATTAGCCCCGTTCTCTCCGAAGTGTACAGTTCATTGTATATCGTCATCGAAAATGTGGCGCTCGCAATCTACGAGCATCGCCGGGAGGGCAGCAAAATTCACGTAGAATACACCTGCTGCGTCTGCGATTACTCGACCGGGTCCAAATTAGCCGTGTACCGTTGACCGTTTTGCCAAACACGTCCGGTGAATGGTCGTTCGTATTGTTAACCCCCTCGAGCCTTATGGGATGGCCGAATTGTACACGCGCTGATGGGATCGGCATTGCGTGTCGTCGTCGCCACCGCTGTCACCATTGCTGATACCGCATTATTCTGGCGACACGCACCAACGTATCCAGGAACAATGCGTGCAATTCCGAATGTCCGGCTGTTCAGGTCGTTTTATTTAACCTTGGCAAACGTTCCCAATGTGTGGCCAGATGTCCGGATTCCCAGCGTACGGTCGAACACAAAGAGAATGCGGCCTCTTTTTCGGATGCCCTCAAAGTATGCTATCGCATACTTTTTTAAATGATCTTAAAGATCTTAATGCTCATCCGTGACGGAACATTTACATGTATCTTCCTTTTCTGTATATTATCTTCGTTATATTTACAAAACTAGAACGCATTTTTTTACACGGGATTCATTTATCTCTTTCTTTTACCTAAATTCTTTAGAATGGAATTTCCCTTTTAAAAGAAGAATGGCAGAATTTTCATTCTTTAAGAATGAGATTTTACTCCAAAGAATTTAGAGTTTCTTTCCTTCTCAGTTAATTTCAAGAAAAAGTTATTAATTAATCCAAATCGAGTCTTTATTATAATAGTAAATTCTCACAGTATCCACAGACCTCCAAGGAACTCGTGTCGTCCTAAAGACAATTCCCTACACTGAAAGAAAAGATTAGTTGAATATAGCATAGAATTTTTAATTGGTTTGCATTAGCAAAACAAAATCCTATACTGACATTACGAATAGGCTAATGCAACAAAAAATTGCAGCCAATTAAAAATGTTATGCCGTACTTTACCATCTAATCTGCTGCAGCAGCCAATCTTTTCTTCCAATGTATATTCTAAAAACGTTTTCAGAACGTCTTTAGGACATATACATGGATGAACTAGGTTTATTTTACTTACACATTTCTTTTTTTTATAAATTTTATAATAGAAAGCAAAACTCATTTAATAGTTTTATACCACTGTTAAAAACCAGTTTCAGTTTTTCCTGTCCTCACTATGTCAGTCACGAATGAAAGGTGCGGTCACGCTATTCGACGCTGCATCCGTTGTCTCGTGGCTCGCCTCATACCGGATATCATGCGCGTATATGACGCGTCGCGTTTTATGCAACTTGGAGCGTCGATTGAAGTGCCGAACTTAGCCCTCGACTTGTTGTGAAGTGACGAGTGACGGGCGCGTCGCGTCGTGAAAAAACGGGAGCTCGGACTCCGGAGATATTCGGGCACCGAGAGCGGTCCGTGATCATCATCGGGGAACGTCGGTGGCCCCGTTGCATTCCGCGCATTCCGCGCGACCCTCCGTCGCACTCGCGCTCTCTTGCTCACGCTATGTAGTTTCGTATGCACCGGATGCACGACGGCGACCTGACGTCCGCCTGGTCCGCCTGGTCCGCCTAGCCGGGAATGCGCACGTCTCAAATATCGTATCTTCAACTGTTGCCACAATAACGAAAATTTAACCGCGGACATTTCCAGAGTTACCAGTGGCGAAGCTCGGCTTTACATTGCTTTTCTCGTTTACGTAACGTTTTCTCTACACTTATTACATATGTAACCATAGCAATTTCTCTTCATTTAATGCGCAATTGCGTTTCGTGTTATAGGAATCGTATTATATCCGTATTATACAAGACTATTATTGTCAGAAATGAGAACATATTTCTCTATTACAGAAAAATAAAAGATGGTTTAACATTATAACAAGAGAAAAAGTATTCTTATTTAAATAAAAAAATATTCTTAAGTTAAAAATAAATTTAGAAATTTTATTAAATAAATGATAAAACGAATCTTAGTATTAAGATTACAAGATTACATTTTTTTTTTAATTTTTAATTTTTAATAAAATTATTAACAAAATTAATGTACATGTAGAAATAATCTTATCACAAAAATGCAAATTAGATTGATCATACAATAATATATGACAAGAATTGCACTGATTCATTAAAAAAAAAAGTAGGATAATAATTTACTGCGAATTACTGAGGATTATTGTAAGAGAAATTGCATTATTATTATGTGTATTTTCTACGCGAAACAATGCTTTCGTGAGTCATTAACGCGTATTATGCCGTTTATTCATTTCGATATAGATTTATTTTCGAAATGTATTCGCGAAAGATTCAGCGTCCATCTGCGAATTGCATCTTTCGCAGAAGGGGGTAATAATGATGCGTACAGACTCTACGCAGGCGAACGTAGAATACCAGATGCGTCTGTGGATTCGCTACCTCCTGCCTTGCAGCACCCTGCGTGCTGCACGCGCGTGCTTGCATATGCTCGACCACGCGTGGGTGATACTTGCAGCGTGCGTTGTACGAGATACGTGCAGAAAACGAGTAGCCGCGACCTGCATAATACAGGTCTCTATCTCAAGGTAACGCGCCTATTTCACTCGTGAATTGCGTTTAACGTAACTCCAAAGTCGTTCCTTTCTGAGGCTTTCACAGAGAAGGCTATCTTTCTTCCCTTCGTTACAGATACACGGTGTTCTAGAATTATCGGCAGTCTTATGCCCGTGTCTACCAATGTAGATAATTTTAATCTTAACTTGCTCTTCATCTTTTTTTAGTTCTAACAAGTGAAGAAAGATGAAGATTATAAAATTCATAATGTCAAATTATTACAATTATAATTTGAGTTACTTTTAATCACTTTTAATCACTGTGATAAACTATCATCGTGATACTTTTTCTCCAAGTGTAAAGCAGTCTTTTATATTTAAAATATATCAATATGGAGGTTAATTACTTGAAATTAATAGAAATGGATTGATTTATATTTTAGTATACATGGGAGTTAAAAGTAATGAAATGTAACTCAAGATATTGGGATGCCATTACTCTTTTGATATCTAATAGTGAAGAGTAAGATTAATCCACATTGATTAAAAACAGGTATTACATAGATTATCACGATGCAAAAGTAAAAAAATCGGTTCCTCGATGTTACGTTTGTATAACGGGATCGCTTTGATATCATATTAAATTTAATTAAATTTATCTTCTCACATTTTATCTGTCGTTTATCCCTCAAGTTTGCTACGAGATCTGTCGTTTTCTTATTTAACGTTTCTATTTAAATAAATAAAAAGATAACACGAAGCGCACACGGACGAAAAAAACAAAAGTGCGAAAAAATGAACACGACGAGATCCTGCGGGTAGCCGGCAAGGCGATAATAGAGAAGAAACTTAAGAACCAATCCCACGGTCAAGCCGAGTTGACTCATCGAGCACTCGACTCGCCAAGGACAACCGTGTCCGTAAGCTTCGTCCCGCCGGAAGGAAATACTTACGTTCGTTGTAAACAGCCGTGCCGCGATCGTATTGAGCGATAATAATTCGAATCGTACTGACTCAATCGCTAGAACAACTTATCGTTGTGAATATGCGTACAATATATCGAATATCATGCGTAAGGGACTCCGCACAATAAAAGGAATAAGAATTTCAACCTATCAGAAACTGTGTATTCCACAATGATTTCTGATAGGTTGAAATTCTTATTCTCTGTACTCTGTTCCCTATTCCTTTTTTTATTGTGCGGAGCCCTTAAAATCTGTTCTACAATGTGCTTCTTGTTCTCTGTTTCTTACTTTTTGCTATTATTTACATTTTGTTTTTTTTTTTGCTTTTTATCCGGTTTTTTGTTTTATATCGCCCGAGATAAAAGTTAACGAACTTCGAAAGAAACAAGAAATATGTAGCAAAAAATACAATTGTCAATAAAATAGTTGCAAAGGAGAAAAAAACAAAAGGTAAAAAATAAAAACAAGAAACAAAGAGTACATTGTAAAATAGACTTTACGCTCACCTGTTTGATCATTTTAAGTCAGACATCAAAATATAATGCATTTTTGAAAAAAATGTTACAAATAAAAGTTATAGGATTTAAAGAAGGCCATTAGATGAGCTATTTAGATTTTAGATCCCAATAAGGCCCAAAAAATGAACCTGGCATCAAAATTTGAGCATCCAATTATTTTAATGATGCAATGAAATTATTTTTAAATTTGTATCTAGTTTTTCAAATGCTTTATAAAAATCTTTCGTTTATCATTTATTTAATATCTCTTGTTTGCTTACATTTTATAGATTAGAGTAGAATAAAAGTTCAACTCGACAAACGTAGAAATTGTAATAATTAACAATTATTATATAAATACACAATACTATTATAAAAAATTAATTAATATTCTAGAAGAGTCATAGAATAAGAAACAAAGAGAAAATAAATAAAGGAGCTTCACAATTGTGTTTCACAATTTCATTGTTTTACGTGTATTCACTGTTTCACAGATCATTGCGTAACATTCGTCAAGATTAAGGAATCCGGGCGATAAGTGGACGTTGAATATCGACATGACGTGCTCTGCGTTGCATCAGCGTGTGAACGCGCGTAATCAGAGCTTATGTGTTTCGTTTCGTCTCGTTGCACCTTTGTTCGGGAACAGCTGTTCGTGCGCTTCCTTCACGTGCGATCGACGATCTTGTATACGCGATGCAGTGATTTATGCGTCGATTCCCGCATCGGACAACGCGGGATCGCGCAACGGGAACGAGATAGGTGATTAACGCCAAACAAAAGACGTCACGCGCAGGTGCAGGCTGCACTTAAATGTAAATGCATTACGCACCGAGCGTTATCGGCCATTATTTATTATTCCATTTATGTTAATTGCTCTCCTACTACTTGGAAAATAATAAAACGACTAGTAAAATAATCGTGAGATTTGTGGTAGATCAGCAAAAAGAATAGTTTTGCTAAAGTATCTAAAAATTTAGGTAGATACAGATCTGAAAATAATTTTATTTGAACCATCAAAATAACTGCGTGGGAATCTCGAATATGATAAGCAATGATGCAAAAAAAATTTTGACATTCTAGCAACCAGTTTGAGCGTCCTGCATAATTCATTTGATGGTCAATAAAATTATTTTCAGACCGAGCTAAATTTTTAAATCAGCAAAACCGTTCTCCTTTCAATGTATTTTTTTTTTTTCTTAGAATCGCTGGTTCCGTCGGATAAAATAACAAGATCGTAAAATAAAATAATTTATTTATAATGCGCTTTTTTATATTGCGCCGATTAATGCATCCGCGCGCATTTCAGACTTCGTCCGCGGAAGGTAAGTCGACAAAGTCGGATAGGTCCAACCAAGAGAGAAAATGACAGCCGATGTTACACGTTCCACAGCCATTCTGAGAGATAAGAAGACCACCTTCGAGCTACTGAGAAGTTCTCGATGTCTCGATAACCGGTCGCGGACGATCGTCATACGGATGAAGAGCGGGTGGGTGGCCTTGTAGCTGATTACGATGAGTGCTCCTCCGGTACGTAAAAAAGGAAACCTGAATCCGAGAAGAGCCGCGGATGCCATATTTAACACATTAAGTATGAAATAATTATGATTATTTATGATCGGATTGCGTAAGACCGTATTACGGAAGTCGAGATCTAACACGCGATTTCCCTGCGAACAGCGGAATATATCTTCTCCGATAGTAATATTTCTGATAATGTGCCAAAAAAAAAAATATTCTTGATCTACATAATTTTATTGCAACCGTAAAAATATAAAAATAAAACGATATTAAAATTAGTTCAATATAATTCCGATTTTTCTCTCTTAATTGAATCTAAGATTGAATAAGATTGACTTATTGTCTTGAGACAATAATAATATTGTATTTTTAATTTATATATTAATTCT
>Ga0157364_1004928_pt1 | contig 13442 bp, 10 predicted proteins | sample AttsexASBM2_FD_111476 | JGI IMG/M metagenome (GOLD analysis project Ga0157364, IMG submission 111476) | Fungus gardens microbial communities from leaf cutter ant in Ribeirão Preto, State of São Paulo, Brazil - Atta sexdens ASBM2 | ecosystem: Host-associated > Fungi > Mycelium > Unclassified ... | reverse complement strand
CACACACACACACACACACACACACACACACACACACACACATTGAGTCAATTTTTTTCATATATATACCTATAATTAACCATTATGCCGCAACTATTTGCCACTCCGCGTGGTGAAGGATCAGCCATCCAATTTATTCGCCACATCACAGCTCCGTTGCGTAAATGGAAATTAGCTGCATAAAACAATATACAAAATGTATAGAAGATCTAGAAGATTTATCTTGCAATACTCGTCTTGCTCTTTAGAAATATCTCTATATTCACAAATTGATTATGAAAGAAAAAAGTAATACGGAACATACCGACTGTATTTAAAGCACAGCCACGTCTTTTTTCTTTATACAAATACCATGCACATGCTCGAAGTAATGGTTCTTTTAAAAATTCTGATAGTTGCTTGTGCCCTGTCCACAGCGATGTATCCAAGATCTTTTTTAAAGTTGATATCAAATTTTTTGTTTGCAAAATATCTTTTGCAATTTGATATTCTTGTGTGGTAAATATAAACGCCATGTCTATGGAACAAATTTATATATATATATATATACATATATATATATATATAATTTTTATTTATTTATTTTTCGGTAGTCTGCATTTACCTTGCTTCAATTTATCAAATAACCAAGTCTTAAAATTTGGTATTGGTGATAAACTAGATAATTGTCGTATAGCTGGAAATTCAGTTGTGATCTCGCTGATTACTTCTTTTATCAAATAATTACCGAGTTCAATCCCCTGTGTAAAAATATCTTTTTATAGCCATATATATTTTTTATAATAGAGTTGTAGTATAATTTATGTTAACCTGAACTTGGAAAGTATAATTAACATTTTCATTATAAATCAACTACCTGCAATCCTTTCTGAGTAGATACTATAGAATAAAATATTGCTGCTTTTATTTTTGATTTGTCTTCCTCTAAAAAAGTTGTATATTTCTTTGCGCTTCCCAAAATTCTAGTTTCAGCTTCTTCAATATCTTTTACACTATCTGTAATGATACAGAGGAATATTAAAAAAATTTAATTACTCTTCTCTTTTCTACGCGAAACAAATTCTATTTGGAAATTTTGAAAATAAATTTCTTTGCATTTGAATAACCTGGTATAACATCACATAATGCTGTATGCAACACAACAATAGGTTCTCTTGGCATGGATGGATGTGTAAATATGTAACATCTTCTATATGGCCCAACTCTGCGTTTTAAGTCCAACCAATTTCTCATAGGATGTATAGCTTCGTAATCAGAGACCTTTAGGTTTGCGAGTGAAGAATGAGCACAAGAAATCAGTCAGAAATGTAGAAATTGAAAATAGATATAATTATAGAAATGAAATATATCAGAACTATAATTACTTTCTGCAATATATCGCATGCACTTTCCCAAGTTATTCGTTCCATATGTAAGAAACCCACGGAAAACCAAAGTAAAAGCAAATCTCGTAAAGTATGATTTAGTTGCTGTACTATTAAGTTTTCATCTGGATCTTTCACTTCTGATATTAGTTGCTAAGAAAAGTAGAAATAATATAATCAGATAGAACAATAATTTAACCCTGATATCTATAATAAATGTCACTTAATAAGATTTGTATTACAAGCATCCATATATAAAGATGCCTTTATTTTGCTTACCAGAACATCAGTTCTCAGGTCAACCAAGAATTTGACGCCATGCTGTAATCTTCCTATAATAACGAATAACCAATGATAAGCAGGTATGAGAATATTCTTCAAAGCTCTCTCATGGACAATCATCTGTCGTTCATTTTCAGACTATAATAGAACGAGGCTACAGATACTTTATATATAAATGCAACATATTTAATACATACATATTTCCAATAACAGTGATGATATGAAAATAAAAGTTGACATTTGGAATATATGTACATATGATACAATTTGATTAAAGCGTTGCATATAACTCACATAAAACAGTGTACCTCAGTGCAGACCAATCTCTTGGCCACTTGACATATATCGTTGTGTTGTACAGCATATCGTGAAGCTAACGTACGTAAAATCCACTGGCGATTATCTTTATTGCTTTCAGTATAGCTGATGCACAGTGCATGTGCCTTGTTCTGCAAATATATTTTCAGATATACAATTTCTGCGAAGAAAAAGGGAGACGGTTCTTTATTGCAGTTGAGAAATACGACTTGTAACCTCTATGATCCATTTGCTGATCTTGGTGTCCTTAAATTTAAAAATTTCCTGCAGTTGTTCATCCACGTGTAATGTGTTTGCTTCGGCATGTAAAGCAGAGGACGTTCCATTATATTCGCGTTTGACATTGTGCTTCAACGTGTTCGCGAGTCTGTAGCGGTAAACAATCGGTAGAAGCTCAAAGGAAAGCCTTCTTAACATATCGTCAATTATAACGAGATAAACTGGGATACTTAATTTTCAACAGGTGTCACGTACTAAAACATTCATCAATTCATATGATATGACTTGTCAGATTTCTTTTTCTTTCTTCTTCTTCTGATTTGATTATTATAAAGCCGTAAATATCATGCAAGGCGACAGTAATAGCGATAGGAATAGAGGAATTCAACATACAAGAATGCATATGTCACGCACATAGGAACACGGAATAAGGCAATAGTGATTTTCTGATGAATTAAAATTCTGTATCTATCGCCTAAAGGTACCATTTCATGCAGCGAAGCTTTGCTAGCGAAGATCCTCCCCCTCCCCCCATTCCGTCGATTCGTGCGAAAATGCGTAGCGAGCGAAGCTTTACGCGCTCAAAGTTCGACACTGTTCAACTATAAGCAAAGGAACATAGTCTGTTACTTTCTTTCTTTTTTTTATATAATAATATTATAATATTATTTTAATATATTATTATATTTATTTTTGTATATAAATAATAATATAAATAATGACATAGTAATAATAATATATATACTAATAATATATTATTATCTTATTATGTTATTATTACTATATCATTATTTATATTATTCAAAATAATATAGAATAGAATAGAATAGAATAGAATTTATTATCCTTCAGCATTTACATAGCCAAAAAGGGGATTTTACATAAATTCCACATTTATCCTTCTACACTGCCAGTATCTAACTCTAAAAACAAATAAAAGATTTTCTTAATATTCTTATTTTCACACATTTCTTTGAATATCATAATATATGTTCTTCTATTTTATAATATTTATTGCCTATATATCACAGCCTGATCATTGCATATACTATACTATACAATATACAATACGGTAGTACGATTCATAGCTACAAATATACATAGATATGTCGCAGTACAATATATATTCCTAATATTATATCACAGCATTTCTAATCGTGTCTCACGCACTTCTAGATGCAAACTTGTTCTACCTAAATATATTACTCCATGTCCTTTACCTCGCTAGTTATCTTTTCCTCTGTTTTCCTTTTCCTGATCTCTTTTTTTCTTTCTCTCTCTAACCTAAAACTTTACCTAAAACTTTACATTTAACTAATTCTTCATTTCAAAGTTTTTTCCATATTTCCTCTTTATCCTTTCCTAATTCCCTAAACCAACTACATACTTTTGAACATTCCTCCACATAATATTCCATACTATCCCTATTCCGCAAAATGCGCATTCCCTATATTCCTTATCTAGCCAATATTTGTTTCTTTCCTTCATATCCCCGCATCTAAGCCTAATTAAATCTCGCATGCCTTCGCCGTCTTATCCTATATATTAGGAGTAGGAAAAAGTTCGTGGCGTTTTTTTAATGCCATCTAATGGGAAAAACGCCACGAACTTTTTCCTAATATGTTTTCCTTCCTTAAATAATTGGAACATCTATTCTCCATATCAAACTCTTTCCGTTGTCTCGCAGTCCTAATCCTACTATCTTCCCACTGTCTTTGCTCATCCCTTTCCCTCCTTATTTCCTCCCTTCATTTCCATCATCCCCTAATTCCCTAGCATTTTTCCCCATCCATTTCTATTGCAAAACCTTTCTCTTTCTTTACTTCATCATATATTCTTCCATTTATCCTTTTCTTTTTCTTTTCAACAACACCGAAATAAGCTGTCCTCCCTCCTTTTCTTTAATCTCTCGTATTTTATGGCTCTTATTCTCCAACCTACTCTTAATATATCCGTAGCTAATTTTCTCATTATCTCGGAGTGCAAAATTCTATCCATCTCACATAATCTAACATAATTTTTTCCAAATTTCCTCTTTCTTCCCATCCCCAGAGCCACTCCATACTCCATAACACTTTGTATTAGGTATATATTTAAACAGTATCCATCTCCTTATAAAATCGTTTCTTCTGTATCCTTTCTTCTAAACCCCATATCTTTTTGCCGCCCCTTCCTTTCCTGCTCAATTCTATTATATGATTTTCATAATCATCTTTTTTATTCAAAAGTAAACCTAAGTACTTAAAACATTATACCTCAATCTCTCTAGCCGCCCATTTCCATACTTCCTTCTTTTCCTTTCCATACTTATTAAATACTATCTTTGTTTTTTCAGCGCACAGTTCTAGTTCCTACTTTTTAAAAATCTTCTTAATATATCCATCATGTCAACGCAACTCTATTTTTCGCTAACAGCACTATATCGTCCGCATGCGCTAAGTTCCATATCCTTATACTACCTCCCGCAATTCCTCCTATATTTTTATTTTTTAACTCTCTATCAATGTCCGCAATATACAAATTAAAGGAATGAACTCAGGACACAGCCCTGTCTAACTTCTCTTCTTGTCTGGAACTTCAAACCTTTGTTTGTTCTGATCTCCGTGTTCTCATATATATATATATACTCTCCTTATCAGCTGCTCCTTGATTCCATATCCCCTTAGTAACTCCAAGTATCTCTATACAGTCTATCGAAAGCTGCCTTCAGATCCGCAAAGAGAATATATACTTTCCTCTCCCTACCTTCTGTCTGCTTGTTTTGAATCAGATAATTCAGTACGAATATGTTCCATCCATTGTCGACCTGCCTTTTCTAAATCCTGTTTGCGTCTTCGGAATTATGTTTTTCTTCCCTACCTCTTCCAATTTAATTCTTAGAATCTGCATACCATTTGTACGCTCTACACAATAACGATATCACTCTATAATTTCCTATTAATTCTGTATCTTCTTGTTTATATAATGGCACAATAATACTTTGCCTCCAATCTTCAGGTATCTCTTCTTATCTCCAAACTTGTCCCAATACTTCTATTATGTCTGTTCATAACATACCTTCCGCATATTTCTTCGCTTCCATCGGGATTCTATCTATACCCACGGCCTTTTTGTTCATCTTTTTTGCCTCCCTAATTTCTTTCTCTTTCAATTCTTCCATTTCCTGTCCTTCTTCTTCATCTTTTGCCTCTTTTTCTCCTTTTCTTATACATCCATTTCCTCCTTTTCCTGTCCATCCATTTCAATAGATGTACCACTGCTTAGAAGATTCATAAAATGTTGCCTCCATTCCTTTGTCTCAATGTTATTATCTCTCCATATTCTCTTGCCTCTTTTTTTGTTTATAAAATTTCATACATCCATCTCCCTCTTCAAATCTCTCAATTCTGTTTCTCTTCTTCTCTCTTTTCTTTTTGCTTCTTCTCCTTCAGCTCCTTAAATTTCTTTCTTTCTTCCATGTATTCTCTCCTATCTATTTTTCCTAGTCTCCATCTCCTATAAATTCTCTATTTCCCTTTTTTTTCTGATATAACTTCCCATCAATCCCTGTGTCCCAGTTCGAATTTTTTGCTTTTTATCTTTCTCTTGACTATCGCTTCATGTACAATTTTCTTGATTCTTTACCATTTTTTCTCTATTATAACTCCTTTTTGATCTGCTTCGCCAGCTAAGATTTCTTTTTTTGATATTCTATTATGGTTCTTGTCTCCTTGTTTTTTTTTCTCTTTCTTTGTCTTCTGCCTCTCCTCTTCTCCTTTTCTGCTAAGCAATAGCATGTGATCCGAGTCCACCCTATCTTCTATCGCAAATTCTCTTAGGTTTTCTCTTATTTACAATCACATAATCAATAACCGTACTATCCTTATAATCTATATAAGTATATTCCCCGTCCCAATCTCCTTTCGTCGATTCGTTTAAAATGTATCAACCTTTTCTCTGTGTCCAATCTACCAACTTTTTGCCTCCGTTTCCTATCATTTTGTCTTCTCTTTTCTATTTCTTCTTCTTTCCAACACTACTTACTCAACACTTAGTACCTATTCTTACATTAATATCTCCATCTATTACTATTTCCTCATTTTCCATGTCCCCTAGCATTCTTTCTAACTTTTCTTCTAAATTTTTCTAGCTCCCCCTATTATATATCGATATTATTACAACCTTCTCCCCTATATTTATAGTCGACATTACCATCCTTTCTTATTTTTATCAGGTTCAATTCCTCTGCCCAGTTTTTCTTTATATCTATAATACTATAAATCTCGCTATACTCCTGCCTCTTTTTTTTCTCTATGTACATGTATACATTTCCATTTATATGAATTTAAGTTTTGAGGAAAGGAAATGCCAATGTTTCGTTGACCGACGTTTCATTGACATTTGAACCTTGCAGTCCACTTCATCAGGATAAGGAGCAGCCTGATATAGTAATATACATTGGATCTGGACACGGAGATAAGGACTCGGACCGAAATTTCATTTTCACAGTCACGGTTGAGATTGTACCCAATTTTTGATTTCGGTTCCGATTTCGATTCTTTTACCGAATTTCGGATTGAAAAAGTTCGAAATCCAAGCAGTTTTGGTTCTTTTATCGATAGCAGTGACCATAATTATTTGGATTTAAGTTTTTTTCGATTACGATATGATTATCTACTATAGAGAAAGGTAATACAAGTATAAATTTAAGAAAATTCATGTTTATTTTGAGACAATATTGAATTAGTATGTAAGCACTAATAAGCAATGTAAGGCCCGTTTAACTTAAGTAATGTAGTTTAACTTTAATCTCGATTCAACTTAGAATCTTAACAGAAGGCTGACTTATAATCTTAGGTCGAGAGACCCATGGAGACCTCTAATCGAAGATGAATTTTTTTATCGAAATTACAGTTAAAAATGCTGGATGGATCGCGTTTTAATTGCGATATTCGTAATCAGGAAAGACTTGTATAGAGCGATTTTTTTGTAAAAAGAGAAAAATAAAAATTTGTTCTGATATCTCTCTCGATGTGTACTATAGTGCAATTGAAGTATATATGATTATAGAATCTTATTAATAATACAAATTTTCTATACTTATAATAATAAAAATTTTCTTATAATAATTTTCTAAAAATTTACTATAAGGCAGTTGAAGTGTATATGATTATTATAGGAATCTTATTATTAATAAAAATTTTCAAAAATCAATTTGCAAAATCTGGCTCTGTACGAATCTTCCCAGCAATATAACAAAGAAATCCCAACAGGTTTCATAAGGAAATATTATTTCTTCGAGAAAAAAAATAAGCATAACTAATTTAGATCTAACTTATAAAATGCATATCTTTATGCTGAAATTATGGCTAAAATATAACATGAATCGCGTTTTAATTGTGATATTCATAATCAGAAAAGATTCCTGAAGACTCGTACAGAGTTATTTTTTTGTAAAAAAAGATATAATCAAAATTTGTTCTGATATCTTACTCGATGTGTACTATAACAATTGAGGTGTACATAATTTTATTTAAACAAATTTTCAAGAATCAATTTGCAAAATCCGACTCTGTAGTCAAGCTTTCCTAATAATATAAAAAAGAAATCCTAATAGGATTTCATAAAGAAATAATATTTCTTCGAAAAAAAAAATGAACATAACCTAGGTCATCAGAATTGCACGTTCTACTATAGCTGATTGCTAATCATAGGGAAATTCTTCACATTGAGTTGAACAAAGGAAGATAATAGATTTTCTTGTCTTTCTTGATGGCATTGATAATTCTCAGCGTACCAAGAGTAACAGAGAACGAACTAGACAGTATGAAACAACCTCCTCTTTCGATCGCGTTTAGTAGAAACGACTGAAGATCGAAAATGCTTTCTCAGCGATCTCGGTATATATCAGTATAAGAACATTTGAGATAATATAAGATTTAATAAATTTTAGTAATTATATACCTTTCCCATTAATATATAATAGCAAAAATGATTTCAAAACGCAATAGTTTATGAGATATTAATTATTTACAATCTTTTATGGGAGTTATATACTGCATTTATAACACAATCTGTAAGAATTTCATGTGATTGTGTGCGTAAAGTAAGTAAAGATAAGTGCGAGATCAGTATGTTCGAGACATTCTAATCCTAAGTTTTTTCCTTTTTTTCACAAATAAAGTTATTAATAAACATATTAGGACGAACATATAATTATTGAATTTATTCGTGTACTTTTAAAAATTTCAATAAAATATAGTCAAACGTTAGAAAGAATATAGATAAAATTACTAAAACCATATCAGAGATTGGACACAACATAAATAAATTAACTTATTAAATCTTCATTATGTCAGTGAATAGTAAAAAGTTCAAATTGGCTCTACATTTTGTTGAAAATCGAGAAAAATTGGAATGAGTTAACGTATTTATAATTATTCCAGCAAACGAGAATGAATTGAAATGGATTCAGTAATCAGTTTTCAAAAATACGGATTCATGAATGTTAAAATGAATTCTTTTTAATCTTGAATGCATTTTTATTCATTTATAGGAATTGCATAAAGCATATTTTTAGGTCTTTCAATCTAAAAATAATATTAGCATTTTCTGTGCATCGTGAATACTACTCAATTCAGAATTGAATAGAAAGTACAGTTTTTTTAATTCGGTTAAATTAAAAAATAATATCAATTTCTGTGCAACGTAAATACTCCTCAATTCAATATTCTGAATATGAAATGCAGTTTTTCAATCTAATTAAATAAAAACAAATTTTTATTTAAAAATGAAAATGTCACTTAAATTATTCAAAATTATAAGTAGGAAATTTTTTGTTTTAATCCAACTAAGTTCAAAAAAGTTGTAACGTAAAAATAATTCAGCTATGTTCTTTTATTTTTCTTTAATTAGAAGTAAAATGAATGATCGATGTGAACACTCGCAAATCAAGTCGAACACAGCCCGAATATTAGACTAATCACGACGTGCGATTTCGACAAACAAGATTATCTGACACTTACTCAATGTTGTCTCATAATGTAAATTATGTATTTATATTTTATTATATCTGTTAAATTATGATATTTTTATTATATCTATATAATTTTGTTTGATGATTGAGCACTGATTTAGCTAGTTGTAATTGAAGTAGAGAATGAATAACACATTTACCAATTGAAGAAGTGTATAACGGGCTCGATAACGTAGAAGATTCATAATCCAGAATTCTCAAGTTCGAATCTCACTTATTTTTCTGACAAATTCAAAAGCATCATTAAGAATTTATTATGGGTATTTTTGAGGATTTTTGAAGTATACCTCAAAAGTCCTCAAAAATACTATTCGTATAAAACAGTTAATTTTGAGCGAAATATAGTATAATTATATCGATTATACACAAAGATAGAGAAGTTATAAGAGTAAAAAGGAAGCATGAGAAAGATGGAGAAGATACGAAAACTAATCATAAGGCGTTTGTATTCCAATACATATGTTCCATACACAAACGCCTAATGATTTATAAATTAATTCCTAAAGACTCTTTAATGATACAAAATGATTGGATATATTATAATAGGGCAATAGGAGTCAAGCATGATAATTCTTGTGCAAACCAAATAATTAACAAAAAACAACTTTATTAATAATTAATCCGCTTACATGTTTCGGCTCACTTTTGAGCTATAATTAATAAGTCATAGTCGGTTCTTATTACAAAACTTAAGTAATATGTCTTAAGATGCAGCTCTCTGATTGATTTGTGATATGAATTTAAGATAGTCTTGAATATAATAACTATGAATACTGTCTATGTTATTATATAACGATCTACATATAAGATATATTGTATCCTTATATTACCTGTTAATTTATATATATAATAAATATGTCCTCGAAATAAACCATACATGTTAAATTATTCATAGTTTCAGGAAAACAATATAGTGTTTTTAGGAAAACAATATAGATTATAAAACATAGCTATATCGATAAACAATATTTACTGTTTTTAATCCGATGCATAATTTCGATTCAATACAGACACACAAAATATTAAAAGATATAAGAAATAAAGAAAAATAAAAATAAAAATCGATTTTTGCGATAAGTAAATGAAGAGGGCTCAATCCAATAGTCGAAATTTGTAATGTTATATTATATTTAAACTGTTTTCTGTTTTTTTATTTTTATTTTTATTTTTCTTTATTTGTAATATATTCATTTAATTGTGTTACAATTTAAAATGTATTTGTGACTCTTACTTTGCCCTTTATTTATTGTTATTTATTTTGTATATGAAAAATCTTTCTATCTGTTAAATAAAATATTATCTATTTATGTAATAGTGTGCAGCAACAATGTTTTATTTAGTACCTAATACCATTGTACATATGTCACACGGACAGATAAATTTTTAACCAATGCTTATGATTAATCAAACTTTAAATATTTAAAAAATACAATAAAATTTATGGATAATAAGAGCATATATAGCACGTAAATTGGTGCGCAAATTTCTATACAACAATATTCTATATAACAATATTCTATATAACAAATATTAACAAATATTTACATAAGATATAAATGTATAATAATTATCTATATCATATTATTTAAATGTTCATAGAACTTTACAGAAAAAATGGCTTGCACTGTTACTTAATTTTTCACAAAGTTTCACGTTGCAGTAAAATTATCTTCAAATTTCCAAACATTCTGTACAATAATTTACAAGTGAAAATGTATATATGTTCTCATATTAATTCATTACCTGTTAATATACGCATAGGAGTTCAGTTCTTGAAATAGATCGTATATTGAATCATTCATAGTTTTGAAGAAAACATTACAAATAATTACTAAACATAACTATATTGATTAAATAATATTTACTGTTTTTGAATTATGTTCTGCATAATTGTGAATCAGTGATTGTACTTATCGTTACTGTACTTATCACTACTGAATCAGTGATAATACTTTTGTTATTTTATTTATCATTACACAGGACCACAAAAAAATTTTTTCAAGAGCAAATCAGAGTAGGTATTTCTTATAGATTTTGAGTCGTTGAATTCATAAGTCGTTTCATTCCAGTCCAGTTTTTTAGTTAATCGAGAAAAATGATGAAAAATCTGTAAAAATCATTGGAGAAAAAGTAAAATAAAAACATTAAAATACGGCATTACGGCAATACGGTTGTAGAATTGATTTAAATATAGCAAGTTTAATAAAAAACAACAGATGTTAAGTATTATAATCTATATACGTGCCGCTTGAGCGGAATGCGCGGTGCGGAGTGCTTATCAGGCTATCGCCTTTCACATGCAAAATTTTTTATTTCCTACTTCTTTGTTGAACTTATAAAAATATATGTAAATAAGTTCTGCGACTGAATTTTAATGTCATATCTACTTTTAGTTTTTTCCTAATAATTTAATTTTCACGGATTTTTTGTCATATTTTCGTCTCGATAATTAAAAAACTAGACATAAGACATGAAGCAAAACGGCTTACAAATTCAAATTCAGCGACTCATCCAAAATTCATAAGAAACATCTATTCTGATTTGAGTTGTTCTTCAAAATTTTTTTGTGATCCTGATTTACCTTTAGTTATACTTTTGAGGCTTTCACGGATATTTTCTTCAAAGATACTAGAAAGTTTGCAGGTTATTGCTGTTCTTATGTCCATTGCTAATGCCATTATGGGCGATAATCCGCTTCTGATATTTTTAGCTACAATTGAAATCGCGAAATGCAACTATGGTAATCTTATTTTGCATGTTATAAGGTTCATTTAGGTATTTTTTTTAAGTCCAGCAGTGAGACGAGATTATTTATATAGCTAAATAAACGAAACAATGGAAATTAATTAAGAAATTAATTAATTTGACCAATTATATCTCGAAAAACTGTTAATTTTAGGAGGTCGTGCTTATTGATACTTTTAATCAGAACATTTAGAACTATAATTTTATAAATATAAATATTTTAAATATAAAAAATGTAAGAATTAACCGAGAACCAAAATTATTAAACAAATGTGCGGGATCCTTTATATATTAGTAATAGTTACTCTATGCTACATTGTGCAATGTATGGATTTTAATATTAAAGTATCATGAGCGATTTACACGGGACAATTTTATTCACTTAAAGCAGCATCTAGTGACGTCATTAATTCATCAGCGAATTCTCTTGACGCTGCTTTTATTCGCTTGAAGCAAACTTCTTAATTTGTCAGCGAATTCGCTGGTAAAAGCTTCTCCTACACGCTTATTTTTTATTCGCTAGCGTTTGAAATTTTGAAGTCACAGCGTCGAATGGTCGTTGAATGGCTGAGACGTTTTGAAAAAATTCGTCTTTTCACGCTGACGACTTAAAAATTTTCTCTAGAATAAAAGAGCAAAAATTGAAGCGTTTATCATCAATGATAAGAAGCGCAAGAAGCTAGCTAGACAAATTAGCGAGCAACAAGCATCGAAAGCAGTATTCGCCACAACTAGACGCTAACAAGAAAAAAACCAGCAAGAAAAAGTTTCTAGTAGCAAATTTATTATAACATCATTAGACGCTTCAAGCGAATAAAGTTCCATATAAATCATCCATTAGATAAAAACTTGCAATAAGATAAAAAAGTTCAAAGATTTAGATAAAGATACATAAATAGATTGATGTGTGCACATGTGCTCATTACTGACAAAACATTTGACAACTGTCTGGAACAGATTTGATTCTCCTCGAAATATGTTGTTAAACACAAAAAACTGAGACACGTATTTTTTTTTATACATACTTTTAAAGTTGTAGAAAAAAATTTTTTTTATGATAGGAGTATTTTATTAAATAAAAAAGTTTTTTTTACTTTAAAATATTCTTGAAACCGTAAAATTTTTGTATAAAAAGATTTTTTTCCATTCTTTATACTTCCAATAGTATTCTACCTAAAAGAAGAAAACCGTTTTTTTTTTTAAAGAGATGTTTCATCCTTTAAACGTGAGTTAGCGTATGTATAAATAAATATATGTTTCTTAGATTTTTGTGTTTAAAAATATATTTCAAAGAAAATTAAATTGGTTTTAGTGGAAAGTTGTGAAACACTTCTTATGAGTAAAATTATACATTGGAGCATAATTTAAAACAGTGAATATTGTTTAGTCATCTATCGATTTTCTGAGAACTACGAATAATTTAAAATATACGATATCTATTTCAAAAACATATATATATATATATATATATATATATATATATATATATATAAAAAAAT
>Ga0157364_1004927_pt1 | contig 13442 bp, 7 predicted proteins | sample AttsexASBM2_FD_111476 | JGI IMG/M metagenome (GOLD analysis project Ga0157364, IMG submission 111476) | Fungus gardens microbial communities from leaf cutter ant in Ribeirão Preto, State of São Paulo, Brazil - Atta sexdens ASBM2 | ecosystem: Host-associated > Fungi > Mycelium > Unclassified ... | reverse complement strand
TTTCTACCTAAATATTTTACGGCGTGTATATGGTCTAGTGCACGCTAAATATCGAGCTACTAGTTGATAAATTCAACTACTACTAGTCCAGATGACCTCTAGACGAGGGACTATACCTACCGACTTGTTTGCCGAGCACTGTCTTTAACGAGCTTTATTAATGATAATCGATTCGCGTACTTGTAGAGCGTAACGATTGATCATACGAGGTCGATGCGCCGCCGTTGAATACTATCGCGACTGCTTTGTCCATAAATCGTTCTCAATAGAAAGTAATAATGGCGCTCTATCGTGTCTCCATTATTTAGTCTCTTATAACGGCTGCCGGTCGCGATCTCTCATATAGCCGTACATTTTCGATATCGGCTTAATTTGCTTTCAGTCTGGATATTTTCTAGAATCGAAATATGTGATACCTAACTTCTCACAAGTTTTCTTGTAATTTGATCAAAAAATTGACCGTTTGAGAATCTTCTTTAGAATATACTTATTTATACTATTTAAATTTTTGTGGACTTATTTAAAGAATATAGAAAATGCCTGTAATACCATTGATGAAATTATTATTAATTATGTATAATATTTATTTTTAGCGTTCTTTATGTGGAAAAAATAAGTATAAATAAATATCATATATTTAGTATTTGTTGTAAATTTTTTTTGATAAAAATTTCGAAAATTTATTTATTTAAATTCATAATGAATACACAAAACACATGCATACCTAAATATGTAAATTAAACATATATTTCTCGTTTCTTTTCTATATTATATTTAATAATCATTTATAACACGATAGAAGAATCGACAAGAACTACTCCTCATTTTTTGTCCCATTCTCTTCTCATAATATTGTTAGATATATCGCAGGAGACGCGCAACGAGACCCACCAACGAGCGTGACTCGCTGAGGTAGTCCTTATTAAATCTTCCCCGTCTCCATTAGAGGCAGAAATTACGGATAATCCTTTTTATTACGCACGCTACACGGACTCCCATGGAAAGAGAGCGCAGAAAGGCAACCGGTACGTTAAAGAAAAAAAGTCGGGATGGGTCGCGGCCACGGTTCGACGCGGCATGGTGGTCCGCGCTTCCCATTCCCGACAACAAAGCGCTTTTAAACAATCTCTATTGTGCTCGTAATCCCGAGCCATGCGTGAAATCAACACGTTTTTCCACTTAATTGACAAACACACGCCTTTCCGTCCATGTGTTCCCGGCGAGCGCCCACCAAACATGACTTGTATCGTAACATATTTCAAATATATAACGAGTAATATATGTTGCTTCCAACTGAATTATTTCAAGCCGAAACGATCACATTTTACAGTAGGGAAAATCCTTTACTTTTAGACGGCTTGAGATATGTTGTGCGCTACAAGAAATTCTGAAATAACACTAAAAGATCTTAAGTTTGCTAAATTTGCAACAGATTTCGTAAGAGATGGGCAGAAACTAATTTTGTTTCTCTCACAATATAAGTTTCTTAAAATAAATTCCATTTTAATGATTCCTGCGTAAAATGTATGCCTTTATAAGAAATGAATACACTGAGAAAAAAATGTGCTGTTGATTCAATTAAAAGTCTATATATAATAAAAATATACATGAATTAATCACTTATGTTAGTGACAGCCCGTAATATAGACTTTAATTGAATCAATAACATTTGTTTCTCAGTGTAAGTAAGCAACTTAGAAAAATGATTTTGAGGATGATATATAGATACTTATAAAATTCATTCAAAAGAGTAAAAATTTATCAATTTACTTTAATTAAAATATGAATGATACAAATTCCTCAATAATGGTAAGGATAGAACATAAAGGGCAAGAATAAAAAAAAAACACTTATATGTATCACGTTATTCTACGTATATACAATAATTTATTTCGCTACGAATCGTTTCTACATTTACAAATCATTTTTGCTCGAGCGAGTACGAGTACAGAATATAGATGGATGCGACAATGCACGAACGTAACGAGCAGCCTCTTGTTTTACGGAGTGCAAGGCTTATAATTTAATCGACGGTACATTACGCAAGGAAATGCATTTAGTAGCATTCCATGAAAATCTGAATAATGATGCAGTTCCAACCTTTGCAGATTTAATATATCGACACTATATAATTGAACAGTTTCCATAGAAAAGGAATCAAGTATCTCCGTGTCTATTTCGCAAAAGTAAAATCTGTAGATTTTTTAAGAATTTTATTTAAAGAGAAGAGAATATTTGTTTCACGTTATAAAAATTTACAATGTAAATCTTAATCTACTTTTCTAAACCAACGGTTGGTTTTCTTAAAATTTAATTATAATAAGTTATATTAACCTATAAATATATATTTACATTTTTACAAAAAGACAGATAAATAAATAAAAATACGAGTAATGAATATTTGTTATTTGCTTGTGGTTTCTCTGATTTATTATAAAAAATGAATGATACAATTTTTTCTGTATAAATATTCCTAAAATACGAGGAAAATAATTCCATAAACTTCTAATTAATATTTAAGATTGGCATTTTTGATTCCTTTTGTATAAAATATTTCAATTAAATAGTTACACAACACAAAACCAACTTTGAAATTCATATTTATACATATATATGAATTTTAAAATTAGCTTTGCATTGTTAATTTTGTGTGCTAAACTTAACATCGGTATAGCTGTGCTCGCGCCCGCGTCTGTGCCTAATTGTTTAGAGATCGTCTAATTAGTTAATTACATAGGCGAAAGTCGCCGATTCGGGGTAGTTGACAATAATCGATTACCTATACGCTCTCTCGTACGGTAGCCGTAAATTACGAATACTTCTAGTTAACTGCTTACGAACAGTTTATTTCGTAAGTTTAGAGACCAAGCGACTCTCGTCTGCGGCGCACAAGACAAAAACCAATATCAGCAAGCAAAGACCTTCGATTAGAGAACGGTCTTTAAAAACGAGGAACTAACGTCGATTATCTACGATGTCTCCCTATATCTGCATCAGTCTGCATCGCATCGATTCGCGATGAATTGGACCAAAAAAAAAGATCGCGTCGTAATCGAGCTCAAAAAACATCCACGATTATCTCGTTTGAATTTCGTCGTGTTACTACTGAATAAGATAGTATACAGATTTCAAGATATCAATAGTAAATAACAATTCTCGCGGACGCGTTCTTATAAATACGTTACACCTTCGCTTATCTAACAGAATCTGACGGAATTCTTCATATACATTACTAACGGCGATAATCGGAACTTTCTACTTCATACGTGAATGCTGTATTCTGATTTGGACATAATTTCCCGAAGGATACCAGGCAAATGAAGGTGAAATGTATATGCAGACGGCACAATATCCAGGGGACGTGGTAGAAGTGTCGAAAGCACACTCGGTATCTTTGAGCCTTTGAACATCCTTTAGACATCTTCAAGACGCATCATGAACTCTCACGTCGTTCGGCTAATTCCTTCGATAACGAATTGATCGAGATAATGAAGAGAGTTCAAGTAGCGGTGCCATAAGACGGCCTCTGAATACCCGTGGTTGTGATCGACATCGAGTACCCGGCATAGAGCGGTCTTGGCACGAGGAGCGAGGATTTTTTCGCGATCGACTCAATTTCGGTCAATCTCGAAGCTTCCTCGTCAACACCAACACCGACACCACCACTACCACTACCACCACTACCACCACTACCACCACCACCACCACCACCACCACCAGCACCACCACCACCACCACCACCACTACCACCGTCGCCACTACCCTCGTTGTTGTCGTCGGGTGCGATGATGTTCTCGATAGTGAATGGTTTCTTAACCCTCTTCTCCGTATTCGTCGTCAAAATGACCTGGTCCTCACGATTGGAGGGTAACTGAGTTCGCTCGACCTCCACTGCCAGGCTCGAGATTGGCGACAGGTGGCGATAGGATGACTTGGACGTGAGCGAATTCGGGGAGGTGGGCGACGTCGGTGGCGACGAGGTGGTAGTCAGGGCAGTGTTTCGATAGAGATTTATTCTGGACGATGAGGATGAGGACGAAGACGACGAGAGTGGCTCTTCTTCGGCGAGTTTGTCGCGATTGTAACCCGAGATCTCATAAGTATTCTCACCCGTGAAAATCGTCTCGCTTTCTCTACCAGTAGCGGCGATTCCGTTCTCCAAAGCGCGGTCGCTCGACAAACGGCGCTCGTCTCGCATCTCCCGCGTCGGATGGATAGTCTGTCTACTGGCGGTAGTCTGCTGAATATACGGCAGCTGCGATACCGCGTACGATGGCGAAACTGCTGGAAAGCCAGAGAAATTCCAAGAAGCGGCAGAGTGCAGCAACGCAGCGGCCTCGTACGTTCTCAAAATCTCATTACTGCCATCGGTAGCACCACCCGCGAGTCTCTGTCTCACTTCGGGTGATAGTAAATAGTAGCCAGCGGTGACGGCTTCCGGCGCTGTTGGTCCAGCTGGTAAACCAGTGGTACCGTCGAATCGTCCGAAGCCGGCCGCGCCGGTGAAATCACCGTGATTCGAGGCTGTCGCGACCATCATTCGCCTCTCCTGTATCTCCCATCGGAGCAGGTCATCCCGTAGACGATGAAGATTCGCTAGGCTGAGACCGTTGCCGGGACATGCGCTCGTGTCGACAATTCCGCCAGTCGACGCGACCGGTTCCGGATGCGGCTGCGGCTGCGGTTGTGGCGGCGGCGGCGGCGGAGGCGGCGGAGGTGGTAACGGCGGCGGCATCGCCGAGGCGAGCGCCTGCAGCTCGGACTTGAGCAGCTCCTTGTCCGGCTTGTGCAATTTGAAGCGCTTCCGTCGGCGAAGGAGCGAACCGTTCTCGAACATGGACAATGCGGCGGGATGCAAGGCCCAATAGGCTCCCTTTCCTGGCCGATGTGGACCGCGTGGTACCTGAAATTCAGTCATCCGACTTATCAACTTGCATCGAATCACGGTGTAATAAAAGTATAGATACTCGATCTATGGAGAAAAAAATTATAATATCGCGCAGTGAAGTTACCAATCTCTTTTGAAAGTGTCCCACGACAATGTACTTATGTCCGAATCGATTAATTCACATATTTTTAACTATTTCAAATAAGAGTAAGTATATCATTTCGTGGAAATAAAACAAAGATATATATTGATCAGTAATTTAAGTATAAGGAGCTGTACACAATTAAAGGAATTGGAATAGAAAATAGGAACAGGAACAGAGAAGAAGAATTTTAACTCAATAGAAATGTATATTCCATAGTGTATCGTTTCTGATTGGTTGAAATTCTTATTCTTTGTTCCTGATCCTATTCTCTATTTCTTGATTGTGTGTCCCTAATTCTCACCTTCAGCAATTCTATTTTCTAGAAATAACTACTGCACAATAATCTTCCTATTTTTATGCAATGTCAAAGATATTTTGAAACAATAATTTAGAAAAATAGTTAATAACAGTTATCATCGATATCGCGATTTTTCAAAGTTGTAATTTTAAACCATGCCAAAGACACTTTTGCAAAAAAGAAAGAGAGCGAGAGAGAGAGAGAGAGAGAGAGAGAGAGAAATTGATTTCATTGAATGAATTAATATATTGTTAATTTTTCAAGCAGAAATGTTATATTAAAAACTTTGCAAGAAATTCAAGAAAAGTTGGCAAGACATTCAAATTGCAACTCGATTCTATTGAATGATGATACATTTTCAATTAGATGACAGATAACAGGTTACATAGATATCGCATCGATTCAATGTCAATTTTAAGTTTCAGTTTAGCTTTCCGTTTTTTATTTCCAACGAGAAACGAACGAAATTGACGCTGCATTGGATTTATCTTTATCTAGCCTATCAAGTTTCACAAATATTTTCTTTTTAATAAAGATTTTATACATAGAACATATTGCATCTGTAGACATATACACTCTCCCTCTCGTGCATCGTAACTTAAAATTGTGCCTAATCGAATTGTAGTCACAAGTCGGACAGCTGCAGTTTTTCAAAAAATGAAAAATGAAATATAAGCCTAATATAAAAAACGAAAGCTAAACCTATAATATAATGTAATATTAAATTAAACATTGAACAAATAAACAAAAAAAACTTTATTCTTAACGATCATGACAAATGAGTATCGGACACAATGCGGAAGACGTGGAATATTTCCTTATATCCTTATAGAATTGGCGAAAGTTGTATAGGAACGGAAAGTTCAGTCGCGTCGATTGGAAAACTCGGAATAATCGGTCTGAAACTAGGTTTCTGCGCTACTTCAGAATCCACGCTTTGATGAATACGCATTTGTGGAGTTGCGCCTTAATTGATATCTTGATGAGCGATCGAAACAGAAGATGCTGGCAACGATGTCCGAGGCAATTACGCGCGCGATTCTCGTAAAGCACAACCGCTCGCATTGCACACTGAAGTGAGTAGCCCCTGTTTTTCCCCTCTTGGTGGATCGCGTGGAAAGCACCATCCACCTTGCCTAGCGTCTCCTCGACGATGGCCGATATAAGACGCGGTCTTAACAGCAATTGATGAGCTGTAGAGAGTCAGGAGAGCCATTACTTGCCAGGAACGAACAGGTTTTACATTTAATAACGCGAAACGATTATCTGCCGATCGGTTGAGTTAATTCGATCGGAAAGGCATAACTCGCTGCCGGACAGATCTCGCGGAGGGAAATATATTACCACCGCTATTATTAGTACCACGCCTCGACGAGAGATAGACGAGATCAGTCGAATTGCATACGTTAATTCACGTCTTTTGCGTCGTTTCTTTCCATCGTTACCGGCAATCTGGAATTTCAAATTATATTTGCGGGGGAGAGAAAGAATTACATTCGAATCCTCGAGCAAATTTGAAAAATTCATTCACCGTGTATAACAAAGAATTTCTTCTTTCATTTATCAAAAGTGATTTTTGCGCTTTCTGTTATATGATACCGAAGAAACGCTATCATATATTGGATACTTAAATCATTTAAATCGTTAAATCTTTTAAATTATTGAAATTTTTCTATCCAGAGGACAAGATACGAATACATTTATTATTTCTAGATTATCTAGAAATCTCTAGACTTTATAAAGAGAAAAAAAATAAATGTAATATTTAAAAAAATTATTACTTGATATAATATAATGTCATCGTGATAACGTGTGTGTATTCTGTAAAATACAATACTTACTAGATATAATCTAGTAAGTATTCTTCTTTACTGAGATCTTTACTGAGATACAGCTTATTTTAAAAAGAACATTAAAAATGCTGTTTAAAAATTAAGGAATGCAGATAGAACAGAGATTTAAAATTTATACAATTTTTTCATTTTAAGCTTAAATTTTATCTGCTGTTAAAACGAAAATTCTTTCTTTCATCTATAAATTATTTGATTAATTATTAACAAATGTTTTTTTCATATCGAGAAAACTGAACTTAAATGGATATCTTTTTATAACTTTTAATATCCATATTTATATTTTATTCTAATCCTGGTAAAGTCTATATGTCCTGAATAAAATATATATTCTGAATAAAATTCATTAATATGACGTAAAAAAATATATTTCATTATCACATTATACAAGAAAATATTCGTATAAATCCAAACGATTATTTTTGTAAACTTATTATTTTTATTATTTTTATAAAAATTGATTAAAGAATCTGTAAAAAAACAAGTGAATTTTCTGTGTCAGTTATTATAATCTATTTAATATATCAATAATATCGATTTTAATTAATTCATGATCAATTGCTTCTTCTAGCGTAAAATTTCTCGAAAATTTCTCGCAGAGACATTATTGCTTTCCATCGTTTCCGTTCATAGTTTCACGCTTTCTAGCAACGGTAATTATTATTCGTTATAAAACAAGGGCTCATATAAGATAAAATTTGCCAATGAATAGATCCAAATATTGTACTGAACTTCCCGCACGTCCCCTTTTTTATTTTAAAATTGACGCTTGTGTGTGTGAGTTTTTCGAGTATTTGAGAAAGGTGATAACTTTTGTACATACAGAACAGAAAGCAGTGATAAATAAATTTCAGAGGAACTGTTTGGAACTGTTTGAATTTTATGAGAAAGATATACATGATATATCTAATAATTAAATATATGTCTCGAAAATTTTTGCTAATCGCTTTTGTATAGATAGAGCGGACTAAACTCATCGAGTCGAAAAGTTCTACCATTTTGCAATTTTCGCAATAGTTAACAAGATATTAATTACTAAAAATTGCCAAATATTGGTCTAATTTTTTACTTAAATACTATCAACTTTATAGAAAAGCTGCAAGAGACAAAAATCATTTATTTTTGTCTCATAAAGTCTCTCTGAGTAAAGTTTTTCAGAATTTATTTAGAATTTTTTAATATCGTATTGTCTCATGTTAGTAAAAATAAGAAAATGCAATACTAAAAAACTAATAAAAAATTCTGAAAAAATTCTTAGAGTTCTATGAGAAAAATAAATGATTTTTGTTTCTTGCAATTTTGGCATTTGACAATTTTTAGTAATTAATATCTTATTAACTATTGCGAAAATTGCAAAATGTTAGAGGACTTTTCGACTCAGTTTAGTCCGCTCTATCTACACGAAAGCGATTGGCAAAAATTTTCGAGACACCCTATATGTATAATATTTATATTTTTTCCACATGTTTCATATATAATAGTACATTTTTATGAATTCTAAAGCTTTTATTATGAAATAACTATATAATAATTACAAAATTAAAAGTTAAAAATTATGTCTACAACTGATTGTGAGTACAATAGTCTAAGGAATTTAGATTTTAAGTCTAATTTTTTCAAATTGCATCAAGCACAATTAAATTAACAATTAACAATTAAATTAACAATCAATTGTATTATACAATAAAAGAATCAAGATTGATTGTAATAATTTATGTTACATTAGTTCATTATAATGTAGTAATTTATATTACATTAGTTCATTATACATCATAATATTATAGTGAAAACATACTTGAATCATTGATATACGCAAGAAATACATATATGAGTCAAAGTTAACGTATTATTGTGTACTATTATTATTACATACGTATTATTGTATACTATGTTAACAAGAACATACACAAGTAAATTTATGTACACAAGTAGTGTACATAAATGTTTGAAATATTATTGATTATTGTATGATTAGTTATCTTACATCATTCTTGGTATTTAAACATTTTTCTCTATAATCGTAAAATTATAAGTGTAATATCCGTATCAGATTAGAGATTGGGATTGAGATTAAATTTAATCAATCAGAAAAAAGAAACAATCCAATATTAACTTTGATGAACTTTATTTTGATTGATCAAATTCTCAATTTCAATCTCTATATAATCTGAACATGGGATCTCTATATGTATAATCTGACATCAGAGAAAGTTTGGAAAAATAATACGGACTTAAACTTGAAACTCTTTAAAGATTTCGAACTGCACATTTTATGTAAACTTGTATATCAAAATATTCCCTGATGCGTGACCGAGTATAAAATATTTTCATATCTATCATCGCGATTGTGGTCAAGTTTCACCCTGTACACAGGCAGGGTGTAAAGTTGAAAGTGATTCTACTGTGATGACTAAGGAACAAGAAAGGGTATCGACGTTCTTTTGTAATTTTGAGGAATCGTGAGAGAATGGAACGCGCCACGACGGTGATCGCGCGGTGGTCGCACACATTGGCAGGTGCGAAACAGATGGCTCGATAATATAACAACCAAACACCTTGCGCGTGGCGTTGTCGCTTCTCGAGTTCCGGACGTTTACATTGAAAAGGCGCACATCACGTCAATCAAAGATCCATTCCATCACGCTTCATTCGACAACCATGATTTCGCGATATTACTTTGCAAGTGATTCATTAAAGGCAATATGATAAAAATAAGACAATATGAGACATCAGCTTCGCTGATATATCCGTCTAGAGAGAAGTTATCTTTTACGCAAATTAGTAAATTAAATTTTATTCAAAATAAGATTTTAGAAAGAAGGATGAATACATAATTGTTTATAGCAACTACTTGCGGTAGCATATTGTATCAGTCGATCAAGACTTGACAAGTTTCATCTCCGAGCAGACATCGATCGAATCTCAAAGATCGGACATGAGTTGAACTAACCTTGATGAAGCAATCATTGAAAGATAAGTTGTGTCTCAAAGAATTTTGCCATCGTCGCGTGTCCTTCCTGTAGTACGGGAAGCGGTCGGCGATGAACTTGTAAATCTCGGCGAGTGGCAGCATCTTGTCCCTCGACGACCATATCGCCATCGCCGTTAGCGATATGTAGGAGTAGGGTGGTTTCTGATCACCGTAGGTATCGCGCGAAGGTCGCGGCATCATCAACGAACGACGAGATCAACGATAGGCCAGTGAAGTCTCTGTTTCACTCTTTCCTTCTTGAACAAACGTTCTTACGTGTGAACACTCGACACTTTGCACGAGGTTCGCCGATCAGCATCCTCCGTATTCTCGCGAATCGGCAAGAGCACGGGGTAGACTGCTCTTGGTCACGAGCGAAGACGGAAATTTCCATCGGACCCAACCACGGAGACCCGCGGCCGGCCGAGGCGAGCGAGGGTTCGGCCCTGATGTATCCCACGCTGTGTCACGGTGTATCACAATCTCGAGGATTTCCAACCAACACTGCCGTTATCAGGCGCCGGCGGTGCCTAGGCGAGGCTCGCTGATCCAGACCGAGCTCTCGTTATACTCGGTAATCGGTTATTCGAATCCGTATTCGCTTCGCGCCGAGCACGCCCAAACACACCGAATACCCACGATCGCGTCTCCGCGGATACTGCGGCCGATCCATACCCACACCCCCGCAACGGGCTTCCCCTACCTACGAACCTATGGCTCCACCATGTCCCGGATTGGAGCCCACTGTGTCTCACCTTCTCGACCGGTCTCGCTTGCGCTACTAGCAACCACCTCCATCCAATGATACGATAGCTCTCCCACCTCGACGGTTCCGGATGGACGGCTGACGGCGTGGACGTGAAAAGAGCGTCCTCCATCCGTTCTGAACGGATTCCGAGAGGCGGAGCTCTTGCGCGAATACCATTTAAAGTCACCTCCCTCGAACAAACAGGAACAGTCGAGTCTCAACCAATCCAATCGAGTACTGCCCGTGGCTGCCCTCGCCCACTGCTGGGTAGCGGTGTGTCCCATCACCCCCGTACCCGAACACCACCGCACCAGTCGTCTGCCTACCCTGGACGCCCTGCAGCCCCTGCAGGACTCCCGAACGCCACCGGGTACATTAGCCAGCCAGCAGAATGAAAAGAACGAGCCGAACGAGGAGAGAGAGAGAGAGAGCTCTGTCTTTCGCGTGAATCGATTCGCGGCCTCGGCGCGGCGCGCCGTTTCGTTCCAAGGATTAAAACCAGTGTAATTTTATCGAGTCTAATCCTCTCGAACAGCGAAATGTTTGATAATCTGGTCGACAGATCTGTCTTTCTTTGGGCGTTCTGGAGTAAATATATTTTTAACTTAATGTTCTCAAACGAATGTGTGAGATATCTAAATGCGAAGAAAAATAGTGAAATATTAAAGTTAAGAAATATTTTGCAGATATAAATAAATCATATTTGTTTTATTTCTTAATGATTCAGTTTTACTGGAAGAGAAAGTAAATCAATAAATCTCTTATTTATTAACTTCTTAAAATAACGATATAATTTTTATATCGTTACGTATCATTGCGCAAATAAGTAGCTGCTTTCAATAAAAAAGCAGTATTGCAACTCTGTTATAAAATTCTTTGATAAATTGATCTGGTTCTTATAGTTCTTCTCTCACTGGACCTAAGAATATAAATTATCAATAATATTAAAGAATCTTACAATTACAATTGCAAAGCTGTTTTTTTATTGAATGCAGCCAATATATGTATATGTTTAATACGTCAGAATGAAAATGCGGCATTGTCGTTTGAAATTATGTAAACAATTATAACTATAGATCAATTCGCAAAGATTCGAGTTGAACAAAGATTAATTTCCGATAGTACAGTTACGTGCAAAGAAACTTTGTTGCTCGCGAATAAATTATTATTGCGTGGTTCCAATATCTAAAATTGTAGATATATCTGACATTTTTATCTTTGTCTCGCTTAACCACGTAAGCGCGACTGTAAATCTCAAATGTGCTGACCGTGCACGTTTCTGAGTACCATTAGCAAAATTGTACTGTTCATCGAGAGAGAGTTCGGGATCGATCTTTTCCTAGTTAGCAAGATCTAACCCAATCTTTCTCGATCGGGGACCGTGCCAACTTTACAGGTGAAGAAGATGGGGAGGGAGAAGATAAACCAATCGGATCGAAGCGCTTTTCTCGCTCGAAGTTTTGCAGGCGAGAGGCGTGTCGCTACGCCTCGTGCCTCGCCGACAAAATGGCAATTCTTGTTGCGCGTAATGTACACTAATACTTTAACTAGATTCTTCGGAAGAAACGTATCACGTCTGCATAGCCATGATTCTTGATTATTTCCATTAAACAAATATATACTATAAGCATTTCCAAGTAATGCGTGATATAATAAATAATTAAAACATGTCATGTCATGGCACGCCAAAATAAGTTTTTTTTTATTAACTTCAATTCTTTTGAGATAACTGTTTCATAATATTCGTCTTTCAAAGTTAAATAATAAATATCTTTAATAATAAGTTAGTGATAAATATACATATATACGAGTTATTTTACATCAAACGAAAAATGTTTCTTTCTTTTATGAATTTATAGCAAACATAAATTAATTAGAGCTTCTTTCACAAATAAAATTTTGAGAGAATTTTAATTTGATGATTTAATTACCAAAATAATAAATAATATCGAAAATCGAAAAATTGAGTTATAATATAGATAAATAATAATCCTCCTTGTGATCCTTCTACTAACAATGAGGAAAAATCGACTTTTAATTATTTATGTTTCAAACGGTTGAGCTTTTAACCTATATTCACTAAGGTTTTTTTACTATTATGATGCGTGCATACATAGATATCATATAATAAATATTGAATGGTTTATTTTGTACATTCTATATAAAAGATAATAGATACTTAAAGAAAAAGTGATAATAATTTCAGCAATATTTCTCGTTAGGAGGTATTAGTAGAGATTTATACTCTTATATGTATACAATTTTAATTTATTTTTAAACAGAGTTCCGGATGCAATTTTTTCAATTTTGGTTTTTTAATATAAAACATTTAGTATAAAACTCTTTTTTATTTTTGTATAAGGAACTGTAGAATTATGTATATGCTAGTGAAACTGTCATTATTGCTTTCATTATCATCATAGGTATATTGATAGAATGTCGTACTAACACGGATACCTAAAAATGCAGGGATCAATGAAATCAGCATGCGACATTCCATAATATATTAATATTTAAAAAATAATGACAGTTTTATAAATAG
>Ga0157364_1004926_pt1 | contig 13443 bp, 17 predicted proteins | sample AttsexASBM2_FD_111476 | JGI IMG/M metagenome (GOLD analysis project Ga0157364, IMG submission 111476) | Fungus gardens microbial communities from leaf cutter ant in Ribeirão Preto, State of São Paulo, Brazil - Atta sexdens ASBM2 | ecosystem: Host-associated > Fungi > Mycelium > Unclassified ... | reverse complement strand
TTGAACACCGGAGATCGAGTTCAATAAGAGATTATCTTCGTTGATTATCAGACTAGCAAATTACAGTGTAACTACTAGTCTTATATACAAACTGATAATATAGGAGATGCTCGGAGTTTCAGTAGTAAAACCCCTATTACCCCGAGCAGAGGTTTCAGTGTTGAGACACTGATAGGAGCAACTCCATCATGGAAGACTGAGTTGGATAGGAGTATCTCCGCCATGGAAGACAGAATATCTGGAGGGTTGCAGCACCGCCATAAGATGTGTTGCGAGAAAGGTAGCCACCGTGGAAGGTGGGCTTGTATGGTTCAGAAGTGGTCTTCACCGCGGGGACGTTGTTTCTGGACAGGTGGACTTGTATATGACACTCTGTCATAGAAGACTGAGTTGGATAGAAGTATCTCCGCCATGGAAGATGGAATACCCGGATAGTTGCACCACCGCCATGAGATGTGTTGTGAGAAGGGTGGCCACTGTGGAAGGCAGGCTTGTAGGATCTGGAGGTGGTTTCACTGTGGAGATATTATTTCCAGACAGGTGGACTTATATATGACAGGAAGCATTTGCCTCCTCTGCCACACCAAGGGTTGTGGCATTATCTGTTGTTGCTCCTGCTTAGGAGTCTCTCCTCTAGTTTCCTTCTTTCCTCTCAACCTCTCCTCTTCTCTCCTGCTCTCCCTCCAGTTTCTATCAAGGGCCGTTGCTCTTTTATACTATTGTTCTATGGAGGCCGGTGGATTTTCCGCCTTCATCAACTTCCTTCTTATCCCTCCATTCATTTCCCTCTTAAATTCCTTTATCAACAGCCTTCTCTCATACCTGCTTTCTCTTGCCACCCTCTTGAATTCTTGTATAAACTCCTCCATTGTCCTTCCTTCTTGTTCTAACTTTCTCAACTCCGCCGCCTTTACCAATTCCTCCTCTCCTTTGCTGTATTCCTTTTTTAAAACTGTCAAAAATTCCTCCACCATCTCGTACTCCATTTCCCCTGTTTCTAATTCTTCCATCACATTTTCCTTCCATATATCTGCTGATCCTCTCTATACATACAAGAGAACCCACTGCACTTGTTCCTCCACTGTTGCCTCTCTCATCTTCATCCTTAAATACAACCTGCATGTGATTACAAATCCTCCTACTTTCTCTGCTTCTCCATTGAAGATGGCCAGCTTAGCCACCTCCATGTGAGGTCTTGTATTGGACCCCATTGCCCCTCTCTCTGCACTTCCTGCTCCTCTGGTCGCTGTAAGCAGGGCTTGTATTTACACCTGTATTGCTACCAGCTATTCCTGTTGCTGGTAGATGATCTTGTGTAAATTGATTTGACTCATGTTGGGATAAGGGGGAGGTGAGTCAATGGGAGAGAGTGATGATGATAGCAGTGGTGGTAATGGTAGTAATGGTGATGTATATAGGGGAAGAGCAGAACCTGTGCTAGTTTCGCTCTCAGACTCATACTCCGATGACGACGAAATTTTGGTATGTGATAGCAGGTATTCTTCTTACCCTGCCTACACTTCTACTGACTATCTTATCTACTGACTACTGCCTTAAAGAAGATATATGCGATGTTGACCTAAGAAGGTCATTCTACTCTAAGCAAGGTCTTAAGGACTCCTGCTGTTCTCCTGTGTAGATACCTCACAAAAGAAGATGTAGCACAGAGCTGATAGGTAAAAGAAGTATGTATCTGGTCCACAAAAGGTGTTACATTCACCTGTACCAGTAGACTTTGGTACAAATCAACAACTAGTATTTCCTCTACTAGTTGGTGTACCCCTTATGCCTAGGGCCCAACTGTATCTTCTTGACTAAGGAGCGGTGTTGCCCCTCGGTCAAGGATGAAAAAGGAGTAAGAGAAAAAGGTAAGAAGGCTTTGTGTTAAGCAGTCTTAAAAATGGGAATTGAGTTCTAATATTATGAGCTAAGGTCCTTAGGGTTGGACAATAGAACAATTCTTGTATTGAGTAACACAAGAGAACTTGATAGAGAACTCTTTTACAAACTAGTCTACCTTATATAGTCCTACAGATGGTCTGTGCTAACTACTGCGCACCCTACTCTAAATGACCATGTGTAGTCCATGAGGCCAACATATGATGTCCATGTTGTATGATGTCATCTATTCTCGAATCTTCTACTAAATTCTCCCACATCTCGTGATCTATCTTGTGACTATGCCATCAGATTGTGACTGATGTGACAGCGTGACCTATCTGCCCTAACCCTAGTTGTTCTAAAAATAGAAAATTGAAAAATAAAACGAAATAAAAATAAAAATGAGAAGTAAAATAGAGAAACACTAAGTCCACCGTTTGTGAACTTGACAGACTAAGGTATAGAATAATGACAATATAATCAGCTACGCCAAAGTAGTCTTAGTCAGTGCCTCATATAGTAGGTACTGTATCATTGCTCTATCCTCATGTTCTATAACTCATTGTCCTTATATATTATAAACATTTTCTTCATGTTACTTTCATATATATAGTATAGATATACTCTTGTATCTTTATGCTTTACCAATTACATTTCTCCTTTACTTTCTTCTCAAGTCTTTGCCTAAATTGCAACCTGAGCTCAGTCTAAGGTCATAATATTTGGTAAAGCATTGACAAGCTCACCTTGTAAAAGAGAGAAAGTATTATAAGACAGTAAAGTGTGGACAGACTTTGATAAGATATAGATAAGACAGTAGTTATATTATTAGTCTACAATGAGAGAGAGAAGGCATGTGACTGGGAAGTCACATAACATTACATCATAGGGCCTAGAGTAGTCTAGAAGGATCTATGGTCTAGAAGGATCAAGAAGAGTCTAGAGATGGAGTGACATTAAGGAACATGTTAACAGCATGGTTTCCTTATAGTATATACATGGTGCATGCATGGATGACAGAGATGAAGAGTAGGGTTTAGGGTATGATGTCAGGGCATATATAAATGGCATGCTAGCCTTGAGGTAAACATATGGTGGATGAGTAATAGGATATGAGGTAGATTAGTAATGGACATGAGGATAGAGCATGTACATTAGGGTAGAGCGCACAGTCATAGCACAGACCATAGATAGTTTATATAAATAGTTGGTAGAATACTGTTGTGGTTCTCTGTTGAGTTCTCTTGTGAATTACACAACTTGTGTTCTCCACTAGATATCCACTTTGAGATTTACTTGTAGTGTTGCTATTGGACATTGGTTTAGTAGTTCCCACAACAGAAAGTACATAGTGGTTAGTCCATGGATGAATTAGGTGAAGTTACTGCCAGACAAAGAATGAAACACATATAAAGTAATCCACAAAGAAAGACAAGATAAGTTTATACAGAATGAATAATCTAGAGACATTATTAGAAATATTAGGATCTTTGAAGATCATAAATGAAGCCTCAAGTGAAACAAACAAAAGATCAGATAAAGAAATGTCTATAGTACCAGCACCAGTAACAATGAACAGCAACATATAGGCTGTAATGCCAAAGAGTATGGTCTCAGATCTAGAATGGTTCAATGGAGACTGAACAAAGTTTGAAAACTGGTGTGTCACGATTGATACCTCTAGGATGCAGCATGGAGAAGGGCAAAGAGTATGACGACACGATCGGCTGCACCGTAGTAGTCTCAGTCAGCACCTCATGTAGTAATTGTTACAATCTTGCTTTATCCTAATGGTCTCCTCATGTATACATCTCATGTACTGTATATTGTTTCCTCATTTCACTCTAGTATATATAATATAGATACTCTCCTGTATCCTTATGCTTTACCATTTATACAATCTCCCTTGACTTCTTTCAAGTCTTTGCCTAAGTGCAACCTAAGCTCTAGCTTAAGGTCGTAACATGGTGGAGGGGAATAAAATTATTCCTCAAGAGTAATAGGGTTATAGAGACTGATAATAGAATTACAGTGATCCTGGCATGTCTCAGAGGAGGTATAGCAGGTATATATGCACAAAAAAAGCTTAATAAGCTAGACAAAGAACTAAAAACCCAGGATTGAGATGAATTTGTCAAGGAAATCAAGACAACATTCAGTGACAAAACAAAAACAGTAGATACCAAATAGAAGATAAAATCTTTCAAACAAAAAAAATGAAATACAGTAGATTTCATGATAGAGTTTGAGGCCTTAGCTATGAAGGCAGATACAAATGAACTACATGCAATATTTTTGCTGAAGAAGAATGTATAACAAAATATTATCAAGACCATATTGGAATACCTACCTATTGCAACACCAGAGACACTTAAAGAATGAAAGATGGTGATCACCTCAGTAGGACAGAGATATAAGTCCACAGAAGAATGACATGATTACAAGACAGGTACTAGAATAACATATGGTGGAAGGGGACAACTAATAGATATTGGAAAGTCCAATGACAATTTCAAAGATAGGAAGCCAAAGTACTTCAACTGCAACAAGTATGGCCACATGTCAAAAGAGTGCTGGAAGAAGAAGGAAAAGGAAACTAGAAAATGTTTCAAATGTAACAAAAAAGGACATATTACAAAAGACTATAAAAGAAAACAGTCTATAAAGAAATGAAAAATCCAAAAGGAATCAGACAATAAAGAAGATAACAAAGGAAACAGCTAGAAGGATTTTGGCAAAGATCTCGAGTAGGCATAGTATGAGAGATCTCTCATATAAATTCTCAGAATAAATATATTATTCCAAACTAACAAAGTAATACTGAGAAAGAACTAAACATGCAAGCAAACGTCAAGACAAAGAATAGAAAGAACCTCAAAGTCAAGGAACTAGTCGATTTAGAATGTACACATACAGGAATTGATGAACAACTAATAAAGGATAAGAGAATCCAGACAAAACTGATTAACTTCTCATTTGAAGTTTTTAACATAGACAGAACAAAGAATGGAGAAGTGACTAGGGTGGTATCTCTAGAAATCAAAATCAACAGACACAAAGAGCAGTTAGAAGCTGCAGTAATAGATTTAAATGGCACAGATATGTTTTTGGGACACAATTGGCTAGTCAAGCACAATTTAGAGGTCAATTAGAAGAATGGAACAATACAGTTTACAAGATGTCCAGGATCTTGTAAGATGAAATATTAGGATATAAAGTTCAAAACCAGAAGGACATAGGCCATGGAAACAAAAGAACAGAACAATGGTCAAATTGGAAAGAAATCTAACACAATGAATCCAGAGGATTTACTAGATTATATTCAACCATTCACACATTTATTCAACAAAAATAAGTTTGAGAAATTACTGAAATAATAGGAATGGAATCACAAAATAAACCTCATGGATGAAGCGCCCAGGGAACTAAATACAAAAGCCTACGTGATGATATTAAAAGAAGAAAAAGCTCTCAATTAATAGTTGGATGAACAACTAAAAACTGAATTGATAGTAGAATCAAAATTGAGATACATGGCCCCATGTTTCTATATTCCAAAGAAGGGTAGTTCACTATGGTTGGTTCAAAACTATAGGAAGTTAAATCAAATCACCATTAAAGACAAAATGCCACTCCCTTTAATAGGAAAAGTTATCAACAAATTGAAGGAAGTAAAATACTTTAATAAACTTGATCTTATTTGGGGATACAACAATATAAAAGAGGATGATGAATGGAAAGTGGTCTTCTTGACAAACAAGGGATTGTTTGAACCACAAGTCATGTATTTTGGACTATGCAACTCACTAGAAACATTTCAAAGAATGATGAACAACATATTTAGGAAGTTGCTCCATGAAGGAATATTAGTGAACTATATGGATGATTTTGTAATACCGGTCAAAACAATGAAGGAATTGGAGAAAATAATAATCAGATTCCTGAAAATTACAGAGAAATATAATTTGTATTTCAAATGATCTAAATATGATTTCAACATAGAAGAAATACCAATACAGGGAGTAGTTGTTGGGAAAGGACAAGTCCAAATAGAACAAAACAAGATAAAAGCAGTCAAGAAATGGAAAACACCAACAAAAATCAAAGAAGTGGAAAGCTTTCTAGGATTTGCAAATTTCTACAGAAGATTCATCTATAACTTCAGTCATATAGTAAAACCATTAAACAAGTTGAAAGGAAAGAAGGAATAGGCATAGACAGAAGAACATCAATAGACATTCAAAGAATTAAAAGAGAAGATAACGAGCCAACCTATACTCTCCCTTCCAAAGAAGAAAGGTAAATTCAGAGTAAAAATAGATGCTTTAGAACATGCTATTGGAGGAATATTGTCTCAAGAACAAGAGGGAAAGTGGAAACCAATTGTATTCTTATCCAAAACAATGCAACCAGCTGAAAGGAATTATGAAATCTATAACAAAGAACTATTGGTGATTATGAAAGCCTTAATGAAATAGAGGCAATATTTACTAGATGTGATGGAACCATTCAAAATCTGAACAGACCACAAAAACCTCAAGTACTTTAGGGAACCTCACAAGTTAAATAGATGACAAGCAAGATAGTATCTAAAGCTATAAGACTATGACTTTACATTACGATATATTCTGAAAAAAACAAACATGAAAGTGAACATTCTATCAAGAAAGGACCAGGTGAACACTCAAGATGACAACAAAGATGTTCAAATGCTCAAAGAAGAACTATGGAGAAGAAGAACAACAACAACAGCTGAAATTAAGATGTTAAGAAAAAACAGCATGATAGAGAAGATAGAGTTACTGAAGGAAATATAATGAAATGGAACAAGAGAGCAAGAGATAATACAAGAACTAAAGAAAGATGATGGAATAGCCTATGTAGATAGATGAATCTATATTCCCAACAACAAGAAAATTCAGGAACAAGTGCTATGGGAGAATCATGATCTTTGTTATGATCAATGCTTCTTGGATGTAACATGAACTAGGGTAAAGAGTAATGATGACATGATTGGCTGTGCTGAAGTAGTCTCAGTCAGCATCTTATATAATAGATGCTCTATCCTTGCTTGGTTCTCATTGTTTTATGACTCGTTTAACTTATATACTATGGACAATTCCCTCATGGCCTTCACATATATATAATATAGAGATACTTCTGTATTCTTTACGCTTTACTACTTATAATATTCCCTTCTCTCCTCTCAAGTCTTTACCTAAGTGTAACCTGAGCTCTGAGCTAAGATCATAACAATCTTGCAGATATTAGCCATTCAGAACAGTCAAGAATGTTGGAATTGATCAAACAAAACTACTGGTGGCCAGGAATCAAGGAAGATGTCAAGAAATATGTTCAAGAATGTTTCAAATAACAACAGAACAAAGTACAACATCAAAAGAAAATAGGAGAATTACACCCATTGGAAATACCACAAGAACCTTAGTAGGAAATTAGTATTGATATTATTAGTCTACTACCAAAGTCAAATGGAAAAGATGCTATTGTGGTTATTGTAAATAGATTCACCAAGATGGTCAGACTAAAGGCAACAATGACAAATGTTTCTTCTGAAGAAATCGCAAAAGTATATCGAGATGAAATATGGAAATTACATGGAATACTGAGAAAGATCTTAAGTGACAAAAGACTGCAATTTATATCAAGATTCATGAAGAAATTTACAAAGGCATTGGAAACAACTAGATAACTATTGACAGTATACCATCCTCAAACAGACAGACAAACAGAGAGAATTAACCAAGAAGTGAGGACCTTCTTATGACATTATGTCAATTATCAACAAGACGATTGGATGGAATGGTTAGCAGCTGCAGAGTTTTTATATAATAATAAGAAACATGCTGCAATGGGACGGACATATAACGACCTTAAGCTTGAGCTCAGATTGCACTTAAGCAAAGACTTGAGAAAGTATAAGGGATATATAGAAGTGGTAAAGCGTAAGGATACAGGAATGTATCTACGCTATATATACGTAACTAGAGTGAGTTCATGACGAATCCATGAGGTATTAGATATGAGGATGCAATAAGGAGAAAATGAGGACTAGGTCAAGATATCATGCCTACCACATGAGGCGCTGACTGAGACTACTACGGCGCAGCAGATTGTTGTCGTCATACCCTTAACCCATGTCCATGTTGAATCCAGGAGGCATCGATCGTAACAGGACACCATTCAAACTCAATTTTGAAAGACACCCATAAAAAGGCAACCTTATGGTATAGACAGAGTTTCTAAAACTAGAAGAATTCCTCAAGGATTGCAAAGAAGTTGGGAAGAAGCTACAAAGTCAATGGAAATAGTGCAAGAAGCCATGAAGAAACAATTCAACAAGAAAAGAAGGAATCCTCAAGAGTTGAAGGTTGGAGATAACATGTGGTTAGAGAACAAAAATATCCACTCAAACAAACCCTTGAAGAAGCTGGACCAAAAAAGATATGGACCTTTTAGAATTTCAAAAGATATTGGTCAAGGAGCGTTTCAGCTCAAACTTCCACAAAAATAAATGATACATGATGTTTTTAATGAAGACCTACTAACAAGATACAAGGAACCACAGTTCAAAGAACAACACATGGGACCAGCACCTCCACCTACTATTATTAATAAAGAAGAGAAATATGAAGTCGAAGAAGTTCAGAAGCATAGAAAACGAGGAAAAGGAACACAATATCTGGTGCATTGGATATTATAAACTTAGATCCTTTGAGTTGGATAAAAGCACAATTCTTGTATTTAGAGTAACACAAGAAAACTCAATAAAGAGTTCTTTACAAAATAGTCTACTTTATATACTCCTACGGACGGTCTGTGCTAACTACTATGCACCCTACCCTAAATAACCATGTGTAGAGCATGAGGCCAATATGTGATGTCCATGTTGTATGATATCATTTTGTTCCAGACTCTTCTACCCAAGTCCTGTAATCAATGTTGTGACCACATCATCAGATGTGACTGATGTGACCAATCACTTCCAACCTTAACCCCAGAGTTCAAAAAATAAAAAAGATAAAAAATAAATCAAAAGAAAATAAAAATGAGAAAGAAAATAAAAAGAAACAAAGTCCATTTTCTATGGTCTTGACATTGGAAGGGTTATGGGGATGAACACGATCAATGGATTACAGAAACAGGGTTGTCTCATGCAAAAGAGGCAATTGAAGACTATTGATCAAAGATTTCAAGTTGAAATCTATAAAGAGGAGAGGTAAAATCTCATTTCAAAAATCCAAAAGCATAGCATGAACACTCCAATGTCTTCTCAACTCAACAACTACATCACTGCACCAACCTCTTCTAACCTATATATCTCCAGAAAGTTCAATAACATAGACAAAGCAATGTTATTAAAGAAGAAATGTAACAATTGGACTCAATTATATCACAAGACCCTATGAGGAATAGAGGCAATGATAGATGTACAGAAGCAGATAAAGAACATGATAAAAATGGCAAAAGAAACAAATACAATAATTATAGAGATGGAAGAAACAATTTTGAAGTCAAGCAGGAACAATTAGATAATAAACACCACAAATATCCTTAGTGTTACAATTTAAAGACCTTAGAGTGGGCCAGTAAAGAGAAACTTTGTATTAGGGTTAAATACAAGAGAACTCAATAAAGAACTTTATACAGGATTGTCTACCTTATATACTAAAATCCTATGGTCCTTGCTACTCTACTTTTAGCCTACTCTAAACAGCCATGTGTTTGTCTTAAGGTCAACATGTGTTATACATGCTGTATGACATCATCCTTCTAAAACCTTCTATTGTTATGAGACGCTTTGGACACTAACAATTTTTATTTTATTTTATTTTATTGTTCTGATTTTATATTGATTTTGTTTTCTTTTTCTTTTTCTTTTGGACAATGAAAAGGCACATGACACCACAGTCACATGACAGATCACATGATGTAATGTCATAGGCCTAGAATATGGGAGAAAGATCTAGAAGATGATGTTAGGGCACATGTATACAACATAGTAGCCTTGAGTAGAGAATGAGGCGGACATGAGGTTGTAGCATGGATATAAGGGTAGGTGTAATTATTAGTAGCACAGACCATATGTACTTTGTATATATAGGACTCTAATTTAGCAGAGACTCCTTGTCGAGTTCTCTTGTAAACTTCCCACTTGATATCCATATTAAGAGATTTACTACTTGTGTAGTCATTAGTCTTTGTGACTAGTGGTTGCCACAACATCTATGTCTTTCTAATATAACATGTGATCATGTGACTGTGACTGTGACAGCATTTTTATGTGATAGGTGACTGATGATGTATGACACATTGTGACAGTATGACTATGACAATATGCTAACCCTAACTCTAAGTCCTCCAAAATAAAAATAAAATAAAAGAAACTGAAAAATAAGAAAATAAAATAAAATAGTTAGAGTCCACCATCTTAAACTCTAACACTTGGGATATCAGAAGACCTATGGAATCTAATTCAAAGCGATATGGAAAATCAAACATATCAAGTTCAATGAATGTTAGTTGATAAATTGGATGAATACAAAGGACAAGAGAATCACTATGTGGATGAGAATATTTAAGAAATTCAAGATCTATACAGAGATGAAGAACAAAAGAAGTTGGAAGAGAGAAAAGATAAAGATAAAGTAATCTTAATCAAACCATATGAGATATCAACAATGAGAATGTCTATGACAACAGAATCAAGTTTCATATACAATGAAATCAAGAATCTGGAACAACACATGAAATTCATTCATTCTCCAAGTCAAACAAGACTGTTCAAACCATTCCCACATTATCAATTACTTCAATCCAAAGGAGAACAAGATCCTGAATTCTGAAAAGAATTAACAGTGGCATTTATGAATCAAAAACGCAATACAGAGACATCACAAAATGGATATCCGATACCTATGTATCAAGGAGGTCCTCCACATGAACCATACTTCATTGCTATTGATAATCAAGAACTAGCAATCATTAGTTCTAACAAGAAAATAGTGGCAACTCATATTGTTGGAGAATTAGAAGTATTAATCTGATTCTTATGAACATGAAACCTGAAAAGAAGGTATTATTATAATTGATACCTCATATCTTCAACATGAACTAGGGCACAGAGTGATGACAATATGATCAGCTGTACTGAAGTAGTCTCAGTCAGTACCTCATGTAGTAGGTGTTGTATCATTGCTCTATCCTCATGTTCTATGACTTATTATCCTTATGTATTATAAACATTTTCCTCATGTTACTTTCATATATATAGTATAGATGTACTCTTGTATTTTTACACTTTACCAATTGCATTTCTTCTTTACTCTCTTCTCAAGTCTTTGCCTAAGCTGCAACCTGAGCTCAGTCTAAGAGAGTTTATAATAAACTGTCACAAACTTTATTCAGCTTGTATCTTCACAACTAGTGGATTGATTTTTACAAACTAAGTTGCACTGAAAAGCCTTAAATGAGAGCTATCTGCATGTATATGAGATGTACAAAAGCAACAACAAACAACTGAGATATCAGACTATTAGTAACTATAAAAGTTTTGTTGGCTAATATCTCATGAATAGCTGGATAGATTCACATAATTAAACTTGTATTGGAAAGTGCTCATCAAACTATTTCTGATGATATATAGTATATTCCAAAGAAATAAATATTGATAGAGATATAAGCATATCAATGTAGTGACATAATTAGTTATCTTCTAAAATTAACCTGACATCTGCTATGACAGATAACAGCCCCTATTAGGTACAATTTTTGATCATGTGATGGAAACAGCTTGTGCATAGACTATCACTATTTTGTATAAATACTTCTGTATCTAAGAATTAGATTTCAGACTTAACAACATCATTTATCATCAGTTTTCATCATTGACATCTGTATTGATCTTCATTATCATTTTCATTATTATTAAACTTCTGAATCACTCCTAAACCTCTGAGAGTGCACCCAAGATTCAGATATTATAAATAAGTAAGCAGCTCATTTTATGATATAAACAACAAGATACATTTAGCAACCAAGATATCTCCATTTATAATGAATTATGGAAGAGAATTGAGAATGGAGATAGATATTAGAAGAGAAAGAAAAGTGGAGAAAGTAACAAAATTTATAGAAAGAATAAAAAAGGTTTAGAAAGAAGCTGAAACAGTATTGAGGAAAACATGAAAGAAAATAAGCAGAGGAATAGAAAAAAAAAGATGATGTTGAGTATAAAATATTTAGTGTTTTAAGACAGACCAGTGAGAAAACTAGTAGACTGATATGTTGGTCTATATATTATTGAAAAAGTAGTATTCACTAATGTAGTTAAATTGAGACTGCTAACTTTAATGAGAATTCATCTGGTTATAAATGTTAGTTAAGTAGTGAGATATAGAGAACTAGTGGAGGGACAAAAGGTAGAAAAAGTAAAACTAATAAAAATAGAAGAAGTTGAACAATAAAAGGTAGAAAAAATTTTGAATAAAAGAAAATAAGAAAAGTAGTCAAGTATTTGGTATGTTGAAAGAAAGAAGTTTACAGCAGAAAACAATACATAGAAGAAGAAGAAGAACTTGGAGAATGCAAAGAAAGCTGTAGCAGAATTTGAATATAAAAGTAAGAAGATAAGAGAAGTTAGTAATAGCAGAAAAACAAAATTTCAGAAAAAAAAGTTATCAGAAAAGTATATAGCAAGGATATTGTATGAGTGGAATGATGGAAAGTTTGAAGAGAAGTACTTAAAGAAGTTGGAGAGAAACTAGCAAAAATGGAAGTTAATTTCTCTAGTAAAATCTTGAAAAAGAGATAATATCAGAGTTAAAAACAATGGACTTTACTTTTTATTTTATTTTACATTTATTTTCTTATTTTGTACTTAGAGTTAGGGTTGAGTGTAACATCATACATAATTATCACATGATTATATATCACATAAAATAATATAAACATAAAAGGTTCTGAAACAATAACATTATATAGTATATTCATTATATATTGATCTTATGAATAATATATAGTCTTTAGGGTTGATTAGATATAATATCATACAGACTACTAGCCTAACATATATACTTTACACTTGGAACTCTATTGAGTTTTCTTGTGTTAACCTAATATAAGGTTTATCTTTTGCTCTTATACTTGAGCTTGAGTTGTAATAGGTAGGCTAGATATAAAGTGCACACAGGCCATGCACTAGAGATATATAGAGTAGACTTACTTGTACTAGAAACTCTACTGAGTTCTCTTGTATTAACCAATATAAGGTTACTTTTTTGTCTTTACATTATGACTTAAGTTGTAACACATTAATTTTCAGATAAGTACTCAACTTGATTTGACCCCTTTTGTATAACTAACCATAAATATCTACTTGAAGTGAGAGCTACACTTAGCAAAGTAGAAGTACCATACACAGACCAAATATTAGGTGGAGTTTATACTCAGACAATGAAGTCTACAGATGTTGTACAGAAGAGCAGATCAAGCATGAGAACTTATCCATAATATGTAGAGCATAGATATTGAATGATCTTGGCT
>Ga0157364_1004924_pt1 | contig 13445 bp, 8 predicted proteins | sample AttsexASBM2_FD_111476 | JGI IMG/M metagenome (GOLD analysis project Ga0157364, IMG submission 111476) | Fungus gardens microbial communities from leaf cutter ant in Ribeirão Preto, State of São Paulo, Brazil - Atta sexdens ASBM2 | ecosystem: Host-associated > Fungi > Mycelium > Unclassified ... | reverse complement strand
TATATATATATATATATATATATATATATGTGTGTGTATAATATATGTATAATATTTGTCATAAAATATACAATTGTTTATAAATTTGAAGTTAAAATATCTCTTAAACTGTCGCCGATAAAGAAAAATCGCCGATCCTGGCATAGGTCTCTTAAAGTGATATCTCCGTATTTCTCAGAAACTAACAATTGCACTTTATTATTACTAATAAAATCATAATTTGTTTAGCTAATTAAAAAAGTACAAACTCATAATTCATATATTTGTGGCTTATTTCTATATCTTAAATCAGCTAAAAACGAATTCTACGAATGCGAAAATAAAATTCTTATACGATTTTCTTTTACAAATTGCGTAGTTTAAATAATAATGACTATATTATTAATATAATACGTCATTTTAAATGCTTGTAATTTCCTAAATCAGTTTTATTTATATTATTTTTTCTCTTAGCTTTTTCATAATACTATCTTAAATTTAAAATTGGGATGCAGTAAACCGCCACACCTATCTGTAAAACAGATTGAGTTAACTTATCCTTATAATGTTGCTTTATAGTGTCAAAGCTCTATTGGAATTGAAGACAATCGTGCATATATGGAAAAACTCTTGAAAAATTATCACATTACATATTTATATTATTATCTTGCAGAATAGCATAAAATAAATGCATATAAATCAATAAAAATATTTTATATCAAAGAATTTTATAGAATTTTATAAAATTTTGGAATATCTTGTATATATTCATTTGTAAGTACTTTATACAGATAATTCCAGTAAAAAGAATAGGAATACGTAGCATTATTGCTACTTAGTTTTAGAGCCCATTTTGTAAGACACTCATTTTTGCTTATCTTATGAAAAAATTAATTATTGCAAAATTGTAAACAGTATTATATGAAAATTGCTTATACTGGAATGGAAGACACTTTTTAGTTTGTATTTATGTCTTTAAAGTTTTATTTCTACCTTTTGTTTAAAAAATATTGTCTAAAAACAAAATAGTATGTATCGGTGACTTTCCTCTATAATTTTTCTACATAGACACTTGATATTCTCTTGCGTTAATTTTATTTAATTATTTAATTTTGCACATTTCCAATCGTTTTTATCAATCGTTATAAAGACGTTAGTTAATAGTTACAAACAATTGCATAAAATTTCTTGTAGATATTATCGAATGCGTCTATGTATATGTTCATTAATGAATCGAAATTAGATGCTATTTTAATACATATATTATTATATATATATATATACGAAATATTATCTGATATATAATATCATGTAGGAAAATTTCCGAAAGAAAATTACAATAAAAAAGTGATTCACTGCATTTAAAAATTTCATTTCATATCCGACTCATGTAATGCTTGATAATAGTCCTTCCTCGAAACTTTCAATTATCGTGATAACTTTCATTTTATCGTGATAAAAGGAACGTATTTTTTTATTCCTGTCGTTAAAAAATAAATATATATATATATATATATATATATATATATATATCTAAAAAGTATGTGCAATTCCATTCATCGAGACAGATGCAATCCCATTGCATAAGATCAGCGCGGCGCAAAAGAAAGCATTATGAGACATTAATCCGCAAGAATGCTTTCACAGGAACATCAGGATTTTTAATTATATTGATTATGAATTATACAGATAATCTGATTAATGATAATTTTACGCTACCTAATTACCGACTAGATCTATCAATCATAGCATATTCAAGACAAATTTCGTCGTCAGCAGAAAACATCGTTTTATATCCGTTTTTATGTAGAATATACTCTTAGCGCCGAGCCACTACCGTGTCTCGTACAGATTAACTTTAATCTCAGTTTAATTTATTTTTTATCTTTTTCTAATTCTAATTGTAAGAATTGGATAAGAAGTAAATTAAATAAAAAAAAAGTAAATTAAATTAATCGATGTTGATGTATCAATGGATATTATAGGCTAAATCTGAACAATTCCGATGACACTTTGAGCTATCATCGCTTTCTTTTCTCTATAATCTCATACCCATTGATTTCTTTTTTTTCAAACAACCGCACATACGAACTTGCATGTGGAAAGTCGAAAACGAGGAAAGGAAAGGAGAAAAGAAGCCGACTTGTAAGCATAGGTAGGCCTGGGTAGGCCACGGCAGCGTGGACAACAAGCGAGTCGAGTTGAGAGGCGCGGACGGGCGGTCAGAGACCTCGCGCAGGGCCGGCACAAACAGCGAGTACGGCATTACCCGCTCGCTCGCTCGCTCACTCTCTGTCGCGAACCCTGGACCCAACAATAGCGCGACAGTCCTCCCTGCAATCGCAGCAAAGTGGAAAAGTCTCACCCTCGCCGATCATGCGTTCCTTTTTTTTTCCAAGTGAAGCCTTTTTCTCCCCGTCCTCGCTTTTCATTCTCTCGTTCTCCAGCCTTCTCTCCTTTTCTATCATCTTCTTCATTAGCTCTCTCTCTTTCTCTCTCTTTCTCTCTCTCTCTCACTCTCTCACTCACTCATTCACTCACTCACTCACTCACTCACTCACGTAAGTTCGCGAACATAATACCCCGTCACGTTATATTTTTACAACATGAAAAAAAAAATAAATTACGAATGAAAAAAGAACTGCAGTCAAAGTGATAAGCCGTTAATATGCTGTTTTGTTTTTATCATCGAATTTTAACGTCTTAAGTCATATGTTAGAAATTTATACATATTGTAACTTGGTTATGTCGTAATATTGCAATAAAGATTATTACGTTCATATACAATATTTTTCTATAAAGAAACATCTTGATATCAGTGTGACATATGAAAAAGCATGCGTTGGATATCTTCACAAAACCTCAGGAAAACATAAGTTTGTTTTTATAATACAACGTTGAGCAATGTTACTGTAAACACCTTCCCTCTTTAAAAATTATCATTGCTCACAATAATGGTTCCATCATAATTTTAATTTTCTGAATAATCTAAAAATTATTTATAGACTTTTTCTACGGTGGTGACACGCTATATGATAAACGTACACCCTAGAAAATATAAGTGTAGATTTAAGTGTAGATTACCATGTATCTACTATATAATTTCCACCGTGTTGTTAATAATAACATCAACATAATATGGATTTAAAACTTCTAGTGTTGATATTAATATCAACACGGTAAAAATTAAGTATTAAGTATATACAAACACCACCACATAATATATTAAATCTATACCTATGTTTTTTTTTAAATGCACATTAGTCGTGTGTACAACGTATCACCATCGTGAAAAAAGTCACGATTCAAATTTGAGATCATGATGCTTTCACGTGATGAACTTGACTTGAGAACAACGAGTGAGCGCTTATACTTTTTTCACAAGACGCAATTACGCGCCGCGGCGAGAGGGATTGGGACTTTCTCCGTGATATGGAATACGCATCGCGTCGCCGCGCCGATGCACGCGTGTATGTACTGTGTTCCCGAAGTTATGATTTCCGCGGTGCTCCGTAAATACGCGGCCGCGACGACGTGCATTTAGAGCACTCAGCCATGCGAGCTCGCGGCGATATGTACTTACTGGATGCGGAATCGACTTTAATTTCGGCTTCGCCGACTTTCTCCCGCTTCGTGATAACTTGGCGGCGCGACGTGGCGAGCAGCCGCACGCTCGGATAATTAAAGCTAACACCGTTACAAACCGAAGCAATGCTAATCACGCGAGTTGTAAAACGACAGCTGTTCCACGAGCCTCATAAAGGGAAGAAAAGAAAGGATTGTAAATTACCAAAAACAAGGAATTACTCGAACGCGTGTTAAATAGATTTCCGGGAACCATCAGTTGACAACGAAGAAAATTGAAATGTACAAAATATAATGAAAAAGCGTTGAATTGTATAAATATGTAATAAATATGTAATAAATCTATAAATTAACAATTATAATATGGTACAGATTTAACTTTCACGGTTCAAATTATTTCTTATGAATATTAATTTGGTAAATATTGAAAACAACGAACCCATATATTGTCAAGGTCATGACCCTGAATGACCTCCAACATAGTTTGGCCGACGGTCGCTATTCATTAAAAAGTTATAACAAAAAAGTTTAAGAAATAACATCACATTTCTGCTATACATATGCAATATTAAGTATTATATATCTTACACTTCTTGCTATTTAGGAATGTTCAATATTTCTTACTTAAAACAAAATCCACTCGACACTTCCCTGCCTCAAAATAAATTTCCTGCTTTAAAAACAAAAATTGTAAACTGATAAGTTTTATATATACTACAAATGGATCGTACATAAATATAGCAAACCTCTATTATACTATTCTACAAAAAAAATTCAAATCATTGAAGATATTGAGTTATTTATAATAATTACAATTTAAGTTATACAATTAAATATATTGTAAACTTATATTGTTAACTTTTTTATTTATAACTTTTTAACAAATAGCGACCGCCGGCCAAAATTTGTTGTAGATCATGATCTTGACAATACATATCAAGGTCAAGGCCATCAAAGATGATTCGTTGTTTTCAATATTTACTATTAATTTAAATATAATTTCTATAAATAAGCTAGAGAGAGAATATTTTATTTACATTTACAATTTAATTTGAGTTTTAATATGTATAAATCTAATAAGGAATTTTTATTATTTGAAAAAATTTATGATGATTTTAAAAATATATAGGTATAATATATACAGGTATGCTGACAATCATTGATTCGAATAGTTAGAGAACTATTAGGTGTGGGTAAAAAGTTCGTGACATTTTTCCCGTTAGATGGCATTAAAAAAACGCCACGAACTTTTTCCCATATCTAATATAAATGAAAGTATTGTGTCGAATCCAGCATAACACAATAGGATTGTAAAGAGTCAATAAAAAGATAACTTAAAAAATGATACACAGATATTATACTTATGATATTTGTAATCATCATATAATTACATGATAAAATATAATTAGGAGCTCCATTTTTATAATTTTGTAATCGTTTTCGGGAACACATTCTTTCTAGTATATAAAACTAATAATTATTATTATTAACATTATATAATAGTATAGTAAAAACTAAAAAATGGAGCCCTTAACCATAATATTTTATTGTCCACATGAAAAAAGGTTTTTTAAAATATCTAAAAATTTAAGTAGCTATAGATCTAAAAATAATTTTATCGACACATCGAAATAATTACGTAGGAAACTCATATTGCAGCAATGCTGCAAAAAATTTTGACATTTTATCAACTATCATTTTGTCAGTTTGAGCGTTCTACAATTAATTATTTTAAGAATTTAATAAAACAATTTAACATTTTAGATCTACGCAAATTTTTAAATATTTCAGCAAAACTGTTCTTTCCGTGCAATTATAATCACAAATATTAAAAATTTTTCTTTCAGTATAGATATATCAGATTGATTAGAACTGACCGGAATTTTGTAATATGCTTATCATGATATATCTTACATTCATATCGATTATATTATCTATGGCAATATGATACTTTGCTCAATATGATACTATGCCAAAACTGCATATATAACATACATTTATACAATGTCGCTCATTTGTTACAACAATGATAACTAAAAAGTCGTCATGTTTTTATATTAGTACTTACTAATTATATATTATATAACTGTTATATTAGTTACTTACAGAAAAAGCACAGAAATTTAAAGAAAAAAAGAAAAAACATACTTAACGGACTTTTCTTCCTCTACAATTAATTATTCTTATCTCAAAATTGCATTTCAAAATTATTCAAAACATTGAAATTCAATTCCTGAGAAACTTTATTTTTGAGTTGTGTTATTGTTGCATAACAAATAAGCGATAAGTATATATATATATATATATGTATATATAAATTTTTAATAACATTGATCGGCACTTGAGTAAACGATTGCGAAATATCGCGAGAGAATTAACTGTATCAGTATTCGCTCCCCAAAGTATCCTTAACTGGTACTTGCTCCAGTGTACTTTAAATTGTGTAAATGTATCTTTTTTTTTACATTAACATAATTTAAAGATTCTTTTTCATTTTGAATGTCAAAATTCGAGGAATAAAATTATGTTAAGATTGCAAAAGAACATTTGTTATAAATAATAATTTTTCACAACATAATTGAAGAAACGTCGAGTACATTGGACTCGTAAATACCGATTAGGATTAAGATCGAGATTATCACAGAACCATTGATAATCATGACTCTCTCGCAAGAGTTCGCGAGGAAGTGGCGCGCGCGGGGCCGAAAAATCGGGTCGGTGCTTGCTTTTTCTGTGACTTTCGGCTAAAACTTTCGACGCCACGTCGACGTCCTAGTCTGTCTGGATTCAACTGCTGGGTCAACGATCCCTATTCGTCCCGATTTCACCGGTTTCGCCTAAAAAACGTGCATGCATCTTTTTGACCCGATTCTCGATTATATATTATCGACGGCGATTTTTGAATTATCATGAAAACCATAAGTAAAAGATGAAACCCAACACCATCTTCGTCCTTCTCCTCCACCGCTGCTCTCCTCATTTGAGTGGGGGAGCACGATCTACACCTCTCAGTAACACTATCTGCTATTCTCGCAGTTGCGCGCACGCGAGGGAGAAAAAGAATGGGAAACCGCGAATCAGCGACTTGATGAATCGCGTCTCTTTTTCGTTTATTGTTTCTAATTAGTAAAGGTAAAAAACATGCCTAGAAATTCACTCACTGTTCGAGGACGCACCCGTGACATCTGTACGATACTCTGCTCCGGAAACTCCAGTTCTCCAGTTGTCCAGTTCTCCAGTTCTCCAGTTCTCTTCTCATCGATGAACGATAAACGCGTGGGATGCCGTGGAAAACGGAAACCTCTCCAGAATCGCAACTCACACTTCAAGTCACCACGTAAAACCGTGACAAATACACCCTGCACACACTTGTTTACTTGCCGTCGCGGCGTCTTCTCGATCCACCCGTGTGCGTCGTGCGTCGACTGCTGGACTATCGGACTGCCGGAGGCGAAGGGCCACGCGACACACGCCGTTTCGCGTCGCGTCGCGCCGCACCGCGCCGCACCGCGCCGCACCGAGATTATTTCGCTCGCAAAGCGAAAAAGAATCGCGAAAAGGAATCGATCTCGAAGATGATGGTCGATTTTTTTTTCCCGATGTTATTTGCGCTCTGCAACTCGTGCTGCCGTCAGCACGTGGTCTCACTGTGTAACGAAATTAACGTAATTCCCGGAACGTCTGACGGTGTGAAACGAACGAGAGAGAGAGAATCCGTTCGCGCGTCTCACGTGCCTGTAATCGCGCGTTCGACTGAACGGTCGAACAGTCCCGGAGTCTCCTCCGTCAGGTCTTCTCGCTCTTCCTGCTCGCGCCTTCCGTCGCGCGCACGCCGACCAATCGCCGCTCTCCGTCCCGCGCCCACGACGAGGGCATGCCGCTCTCGTTTCTCGTGCGCCGCCACCGCCGCGCACGAGACGGCGAGTTCGTCCCCTCTCTTTCTCTCTTTCTTTCTCTCTCTCTCTCTCTCTCTCTCTCTCCCCTCTTCTTCCCCTCCCGCATCTCCTTCTTTATCTATCTTCCTATGTCGCCTCTTCTTTTCTCATTTTCACATACGATAAATGCTAGAGGAGCATTTCTTAGGTGTATTTTGATTTAAGAGTATCAAAAATGCGCAATATATATCGACGCATCGTTAATGAGTATGCCGACCAAGACGATGCGAGATGATTCCTGTAACAGAAAATTAGAAAAGCATGATGCGAATTAAATAACAAGCTCTTTAAGATTAGAGCTAGTAACATTCTATCGACGAGTTAGAGATGGCGTAGTATTCAGTATTAAAAAATATTATGTTCAATATTAAAATTTTAACTATTAATTTTAATTATTAAATTTTATAAACTACTCTGGAATTCAAAAAGCATTTTTTCATCATTAATTTGTTTACTGAAAAAAAATCTAGACATTCGAACACATACATTTATGTCCTTTAATTAGAGACAAACAAAATTCATTTGTTTAACATTTTTAGCAATTGTTTAGCAATTTTGTTTAACATTTCATATCTTGTTACTGATTGATTTACTGTTATTTTTTATAAACCATCATTTTCTTGTAAACTTTCTTTCTCGTTTTCTAAAATTATAAATTTTGGAATTATACATTTTGAAAGTCTGCTCCTCATATATAAAAATATTATTCCAACATTCAATTTTGACCGTAATCCAACATTCAACTTTGACACTTCTCTTATTTAATTAATTAATTAATATACAAATATAACAAAATAATGTTCTCTTTTTCAAGGCATAGAACTGATTGTGAAATTTTTTATTCCATGCACGTCATCAAAGTTGATATTTATTTTTTAATTTTGCAAAATCCACTTAAAATTGGCACTATTTGTATTATAATAGAATTTTTACATAGAAAACATGATTTGAAGCATTCGAATCTTCAAACATCGCTTCGTAATCATTTTTCGCAGATATACTAAACTTTAAATTTGACCTTTTTAAACGCTAATTCTAAATGATCCTTTAACTTCAAGATAGAATAACTTCATCGAAAATAGTCATAACTAGATTCTTCAGAAAGCATTTTGAAGGTTGAAATCTACTTTTCGAAATCGGTAATTGATATTTCAATTCGACAGATTTTTTACAAATACAAATGAATGTCTGTCAAAAATCTGAAAATTTTTTACAAATTTTACAAAGATCTATGGCATGAAATTAAAATCACGTAAATACGATTTACAATAGTCGAAAGAGTGAATCTTTACCTTTAATTTGCTTTCTTATTGATCATTGTATAATTTTTTTTCATCGAGTTATTCAATGTTGAAGCAAAAGTGATCGTTTTTTTTTCAACGTTCAACTCGGCGAAAGAAAAATGTAAAACGTTCAATAAAAAAGCAAATTAAATATAAAGATTCACTCTTTGGACTGCTGTAAATCGCATTTTTGTGTAATTTTATTTCACGTCATAGACCTTTGTAAAATTTATAAATAATGTTTAGATTACGTCAATATATCATTTGTCCGTATAGCTTTGTAAAAGATCAGTCAGATTAAAATATTAATATTATCAATTATTATTAATTTCAAAAGTAGAGATTTCAAGCTTTCAAATGCTTTTCTGATTTTTTCGTTTGCGATGATTTTTCACAAGTTATGGTGTTCTGAATATTGCGCAATTTTATGCGTGTTTGAAAGTGTTTTCTATTTTTTATTGAGTATATATTGTATTTTAAAACATAAATTATAAAATAAATAAATAAAATGTGTTAATTTAACATATTATAAATGCTAACTTTTTTTAAGAAAAAGTATACTTGCACAATTTGCTCAGCACAAATTTGCTTGCACAAATTACATCAGTATTATATTTTTGTGTTGATATTTTTATACGTAGTATTCGTGTTACTAACATATTTTGTATTAAATTATTAACAAAATTTGAGTGGATCATTTGGGAGACGTGAAATATGTTAAATTTAACAGAAATTTTCCCCAATTGTGTATGTATTTATATACTGTCATTTATAAAATAGCATTATATACTGTCATTTATAAAATAGCATTATAACGGCTTAACATTAAGGTTTAACTGTTGTATAAATATATCGCATAGTAAAAATATAATTTTTAGTTTTTTTTTAATTATAAAATTATGATACAATGCATACAATGTAAGGAAATTGTTTGATATCTTTTACTATTATATATGTAATAGCATGATAAAATAACATGATTAGATGCTTTATTTTTATAGTTATTATTTCTGTTCATATAATTACTACTTCTATTCTATATTTTATTATTACTGCTAGCATGTAGCAATGCATGTTAGCAATAATTATATACAATAGTTCCATATACTAAGAAAATATATAGTTGGTACTGAAAATGATACTATATATAATATATACTATATATTATATATAAAGATATAAATATAGTGTAAAATGTTAAATGAAAGATTTCGAGTTCACTGCTGCATACAGTGCATACTGCACTTGATCTCTCCATCTCTTCGTTTCCTTTCTCTCTCATACTATTCGCTCGCATTTGTGTCTTTTCACTCACACGCCCATCTACTTTTTCCTACTTTCTTTACCGTGAACTTACGTAATCGCCGATCGTTTCATTGAAATACTATTACGTACTTTCAAGTCCCTGTGGCTTTGATTCAAAACCTCCCGCAGTTATCCAATCCGATTCACTCACTTTTCGATTGTTTTACATGATTTTCTCTTTCTCTCTCTCTCTCTCTCTCTAAAAAAGTATAGGAAAGAATGATGATAGGAATTGTATTTTTAGATTTAAGAAGGACATGTGAGTTATTGGATAGAAACATTTTGATACATAAAATGGAGTGGTATGGATTAAAAGAGATAGTATTTAGCTGGTTTAAGAGTTATTTAGAGAATAGAACATAAAGAGTTAAACTTAATAGAATTTTGTCAGAACCTGTTGCAGTGAAGATGGGAATTTCACAGAAGTCAATATTAGGATCTTTATTGTTTTTGCTGCATAAATAATTTAACGAGAGTTAGATGTGATAATTGTGAGATTAAATTATTTGCAGATGATGCACTAATATATACAACAGGTTTATTCGAGTCAAGAAATAAATGATAATCTTTCTTAATGTATAAGTAGAGATGGGAAAAATTGAGAGATAATGGAAAATTAATAGATTGTAATTAAATGTAAACAAAATTATGTTAGTCACAGGCATAAGAAAAAAATATTGAAAAGTAATACAAACATGAAAGTAATATTAGAAAACGCAGAATTGACAGTAGTTTATTGAAATTGAATATTTAGATCTTACAATAAAAATCTTAACTTTGCAGCAGATGTTAATTACCTTGGGAAAAAAATAGGATTATCATTAGAGATATTTCGAATTAGTAAGAATTTAACACCATATATGAGGTGTTGTATAAGGCGATAATTGCTCCATTATTTGAATACTGTTTATCGATATTGAGTTTAAATAGTAATATGAAGTATTTACTAAAGCTACAAAATAAGGGGAATAATATTACAATACAAACAGAACAAGTATTGAAGACATGCTTGAAGTGTTGCATTTTATATCTGTAAAAGAAAGAATTATATGGTACTTATAAGTAGATGTAAAACTAGAAAGGAACAGAAAATGCTGTTATATGATGAATTTAAAATGTACAATAATTTACCAAAAAAAATAAAAAAGAAAAGAGACTGTAGGGTCTTAAGAAAATGCTAGTGTCATATATTAGGAATAGAGAGAGTTAGTGAAATTCAAAAGAATTATTAGATCAGAATTTATGTAATGTAGAAAATTAAGTGTAAGTATTAAAGTATTGTAAATATTAAATATTATTATTATTATTATTATTATTATTATTATTATTATTATTATTATTATACTTAATGCAGCTACTGAAGCTAATAAAATCAATTAATCAACCAATTTCTCTCGCTCTCTCACACACACACACTTTGCATAAAATTTATATCTACGCTGATTTTTTCTATCTTGAATTATTGCTGTGCAGCGATGACTGATATGAGAACTGGATCTCAAACTCCAAAGAGCTCTTAACTCATGTGTAAAGTATATTTTTCTAATCAGATAGAATATGTCGCCGTATCTGCGCGATTTGAGATGGCTTAAAGTTAGTAGTTAGTGAGAGGCGCATGTACTTTGTGAGATGTCTAATGTATATCACTTTAGCAACGAGAAAGCCTGAGACATTATATTTTCATTTTAATTTTTCCAAGATTAATAAATTCACGCGTTCTATTGGAAGTCCTAGTAATCATTTATTACCTCGATACAAACATTGTATTCAATTCTTTCCTTTACAGATATAAAACGCAACACCTCTAGCATGTCTTCAATATTTGTTCTGTTTGCATCGTACTGAATTTTATAAGTGCTCTTTTTGTAGCTATGCTGCCGAATTTTGAAATAGTATTCCAGGCGACTTACGTTGCTTCATCTCTGTGCGTCTTTAAAAGCGGATTGTATAGCTATTTATTTAATTCGAACAAATAATCTGTGGCCTGTTTTTCTGTTGATGTTGTTGCGATTCTTTTTTACTCATATTTTTACTTATATTTTTTACTCATATTTTTAATCTTTTATAATCATCATTTTTGTTGTGATATTCATACATTTATTTTGTTGATACTTTATTCATTATACTGGCCTTCATTATTGTATTGTCATTAATTTTCATATTACATATGCGCTTATTTTTCATTTTATTTCACTTACATTTTATTTCACTTACGTACATTTATAATTTCTTATATTTTTCTTATTTACTGGTCACTATCATTATTTTGCTATTAATGTATTACTTTTGCGCTTAAGAGGATTTATTCTGGAGCGTTAAATAAACAACATCTCTCTCTCTCTCTCTCTCTCTCTCTCTCCTCTCTCTTTTTCTTTCTATCTCTATCTTTATCTATCTTTCCCTCATTCTTCTGGCGTACTGTGTCCTCTTCCATTTCTCAAAAGATCGCATTCTCTCTATTCTATCTTTTTTCCCCTATTGTGTTGCATACGTCTCCTCCTTCTCTTCCTTCTCACTTTCTCTCTTGATCTTCTCCTCCCTTTTCTCATCCTCGGTCATCCGCTCTTTTTGGCTCCGTCACGCGCGCGTTCCGTTTCTTCCTCTCTCTTCCAACTTTCTTCCATCTCTTCCGCGACTTCTTGTCTCGATGGCGATCCGCGATGGCAACGCGAGAAAATCATTTCGCATTACATAGTAAGAATCATTTTGTATTTGTGTTAAAAGTTAAAACCCGTTCAATTCTTGTTAAAATTTTGTGTTGAATTTGTTAACATATTCGAATGTTAATTCAATATAATTTGATTATGTTATTTAAATAATTCGTATTAAATTGATATTCAACATTTTTAGTGTTAAAAATAATACTACAATTTATGAGTAAGTGAACAAATAATAATAATAATATGTTTTAAAACGTAAATTCTAAGATAAATGAATAAAATGCATTCATTTAACATATTATAAATATTAATTTTACTGAAAAAAATATACTGCCACAGAGCTGCATTCAGAATCGTCATCCGGATACATCCAGACATCGTTTTATCCTTGTTGTTCATGAATATTAAACAAGAATAAGAGAATCTAAATGCACCAAATGATAATTCTGAACGCAACTGTGTGTACTTACAAATTGTGTCAATACTATCTTTTTTAATTTTTTTATGTAATACTTGTATTACTTTCTAACATATTCATCTTGTGCTAAATTAACACAAAAATTTGAATAAACTATTTATTAGGTGTACAAAAAAGTTCTGAGCTTTAGATTTGATACAACCGAAATAACAATTTAAATTTTATATATCTTTCCGCCTTTTTGTGGTTTTAAAGCGTTAACATTTGGCCTTCTAAAATG
>Ga0157364_1004923_pt1 | contig 13448 bp, 1 predicted proteins | sample AttsexASBM2_FD_111476 | JGI IMG/M metagenome (GOLD analysis project Ga0157364, IMG submission 111476) | Fungus gardens microbial communities from leaf cutter ant in Ribeirão Preto, State of São Paulo, Brazil - Atta sexdens ASBM2 | ecosystem: Host-associated > Fungi > Mycelium > Unclassified ... | reverse complement strand
TTCTTTAAAAAAAACAATTCAAAATGCATATCACACTATTTAATCATAATATTAAAGCAACGATATCATTTTTTTTATTGTTTTTTTATTGTAACAATATTGATATCATAATTATTCATTGTAGGGTACAGGCTACCCTCTAAGTATTATCATTGAAGAAGATGGGATCATAACAGACTGCTCGTTGAAAACTTTAGAAGTAGAAGAATTATTAGATTTCCATCTTGATACAGAAAACATTGTAAATAAAGTAGTGTTGCAAACAGAATTATTGAAGGCTGTCATGGCTGAATTAGATCCAACTAGTCAACTAGTCGAGGTACAATGAGCAATTTCAATTTCAACTCGAGCTTTAAAATACCTAGAAATTTATTTTTTTCGGCTCCAACGTCTCTTTGAAATATAACACTTTCATGTTCTAGTTATGTTTATCGCCGGAAAAACCCTTCTTCAGAATTAGTTTGGAAGGTATAGGCAGCGTTTGCCACATCGACTTGCCACATGATAACGATTTAATAGACACATTTCAATGTACGACAACGGTTACATCCAAAATTAAATTAGAGTATATTAAACTAGCAATGAAAGCGTTATCATGTGCGAGCAAGGTTTCCTTAAGAACTAATAACGCCGGTCTATTATGTTTTCAATATATGATTAAAACCGAAAATGGAAATACATGTTACATGGAATATTACGTAAGATTTTTTATAATTAATTGAACAATCAAATATAAACAATCAGATTATTGTAATATTAATTTAATAGTTTTCACAATTATATTTTATATAATATATAAAAATATTTTATATTTTATATAATCTTATATTTTGTAATTCATTGATATATCTGATATATACGATAAAAATTTCTTATATTTCGTTTACAGATCTCTCCATTAATTGGAAATTCGGAATGATAAACAGTGATAATATAAACGTATCAAGTTAGAAATAAAATATGTTCAAATGCCCATTTATATATAAAAATTACTTTAATAAATACTTAAATATTTTTTCTACATATTTTTATTGATTCTTTTTTCTTATTCTTAAAAATATGTTTAATATATTTAAATAAGAAGTATTTTATTTCGTTACGTATACATCATATACATTATCCTTAAAAGAAGCAGTCAGGAAACTTTTGAATGAAAACACATGTATATTTTCATTAGACATTATTATTCGTAGAAAAAAGCAAATTCATAGAATAGGTAGTACAGCGATTGTTGTACGTGGAACATAATTCGCTGACGGTATTACATATTTTATTATGTAATATGCTATACATAAATAGAAAATGTGCACAACAGATGGATCAATTTATACTTCGATTATCATTCGATACATCCTTTTTACGAACGCATGTAAATATGTGAGTTTTAACTCCGTAAAAAATGTAAGTTCTATAATCTCTTTTAAGTTACATTTCAACACGAGTTACAATTAGTTTATACATACAATCCAATATCATGGCAGCGTGATATACCCAGACATGTCTAAAAAACATCTTTTAGATATCTCTTAGACGTATATATCTAAAAGATGTTTTTTTAGATATACTACATTTTATAATTGGATATCTTATTCATGCTCAAGCGAGGATTTCAAACAATAATTTACACGTTTTCAGAAGTTACTTTTAAAGCACCTGTATGGAGTTGTGCACCATCTTCAGCTTTGGTATTGGCCTCCTTATTCTTGAAGTTTATATACCCTTGTGCAGACTATGTCATCGACCTTCATGATCTACAACAGAAATAGTATATAATATCAGTTAATATTTGACGATGATAGAGTTCTCTGGCATAACGGTATCTCTTGGAATTATTAATAGCAATAGTTTCTAAGTAGAAGAGCGAAAGAGTGGGAATTATCCCCGTGTCGGTGTCTCACGGTATTAACACGTATCGCCAGACGGATCAATGGATCTTTATTGGCACCGTTTCGGAGCTCGGTACTGTAGAATTGTACGTGTCACGAACAGGAGGAGCGCACGCGATAATTGACCGGACATTTGACGAATCATTATAACATTAGCCGCTCGTGCAACAGTCCCTCGTCACGTTTCTCCACGTATAGCTTTTGTACTTTAATTGGCAACTCCTGCGCCCGCATCACTGTGACACGAATCAAAGTTCAAATTGTTCAGAGAGGAAGGATGCACGCACACGAGTGACAAATACATTTTCCACCATGATTAATCACGTTATTCGCATAACTCATGTTTTGTTGCATATTATCATTCCTATAATTCATGGTCTATTGCATATCATCCGAGTTCGCAAGTTGAGTAAGGTTTTTAAAGTCGCACATGAAAATAATGAAAATTGCTCTCGGTTTAAAGAAAAAATATAACGATATGGTTATAAAAATATAACCATAAGAAAACAATTTTTCTCTAGGATACTTATTTAATTGTTAATGCAATTGAAATTATGTGCATTTAAAATCTTGAAAAAAATTCTCAAAATATTATATTTTTCATACACGAATTCTTTATATTTTAAATTTATAACAATTTCTAAATTTAAACAAATTTTAAATTTATAACAAATATCTTAAATTTCTTTAGACTATAAATATTTTTCGGAAATGATAGAATCTTAATATGTCAGAATTTATATGCATTTAGAAAAGATATAAATTTTTTTGGTATTTCTATTTTATTTTATATATAAAAGTACGAGAAATTTTTTAAAAAGATATAAAAATTTTGAAATTTATATAGAAATCCTGAAAAATTATAAAGAATTCTAAAAATAATTTTCTCTAGAGTACTACTGTAAATTCGACGTATATACAAGTTAATGATGTTTCCAAGCGTTCTCAAGAAACAGATTAGTTTATTAGTCCATAACCGGATCTCGCGCATTTATCATATAAGACAAGTGATATGGAAACATGAAATATTTCTTGCTTAGTGTTTACGACTAAAGGTCGACATTACCTTGCTGCTAACTTTTAATAGTATTAATAATAAATATCAACATAGTTGATTGGTAAATGATTATATTGATTTATGGATAAAATATTGATACAATACTGATTTAAGTATCAACTTAATCGTGTCGCGAATGAATTAAACTTTTTATTAATAAAACTTGTAAAAAAATATATAGTTTGTTCCAAGAAACGTAATAACATTTATAAAGTTATATAATATTTACAGTGAATGCAAAAAGTATTCATATGTAAGATTTTCATTTAAAAAAATCTTATTTCATTATTATTATTTGTAAAAAATAGACATTAATTAGCAACTTATTAACAATAAGTATATTTTAATCTAGTATAAACAAAAAAGAATTTTACAAAAATAATTTAGAATTTAAAGTTCTCGATTATACGAATATTTTTGGTGTCCAAATAATATCATATTTCACTTATTATATGAGATATATTTTAATTATTGCACATAATTTTAGGTGAAATAATTTTGAGAAATATACAATCATTTGTTAATAAATTGCTAATTATTAATTAATATTTACTCTTTATAAATAAGATTTTTTTAAAAAATATCTCTCCTATACAAATACTTTTTGTATTCATTATAATATAAATCATATAAATATTTTATTTTAATCATCTTTATTGCAAGTGACGCGTTCGAAAAATAAATTATTAATTCTAATAATCTTCTAAAATCTCTTACCGCTTTCATCTCCGTAGGCCCAAATTCCCTCTCGATCGTAGAACCCTTCTCGCCTTTTTGCACCTGTACGAGTTTGTTACCCTCCAGAGTACAGATGCTCTTCACCTTCCTGCCGTCTACGGTCTCCTCGTCAAATTCCTCGTCAAGTTTGAACTTTATTTCGGTATTTTTAAAAGCGCTGGATGTCTTTAGAATGTATACTCCGTCCTTCTCTGTCAATTCGACGACGGGACTGACGCTACTACCCATTTTGCGCATTACCATACCCACGCCTGAAAGAAGACCGTAAGCTTTAAAATCATCTACGCTTCTCTTAGTTCTATGAAATTCTAATCTGCTGGATATATTCATGTCACACAGATCCTCATCGCGGATATTAATTTAATAATTATTCTCGTGAAAGCGTTCAATCTAATTGCGAGCTATCATTAAAAGAGAAAAAATATTCAAGACAACGATTCAGAAACCAAAAAATTGGAAACGTTTCTTAAGAATTGAAATTTTCAATTCTTAAGAATTGAAGTGAGAGTTTAAGCATTGACTTTTGGAAGCTTTAGTAAAAAAATATTATTAGGCACTTATGTTCATCTGAAATTATTTTATCTATATAGATGTTATACTGGCTACTAGAATTGTACAAAGTTATAAGGTCCATTCAAAAATGTCAACTTTTAAGAAATCTTTCCAAACTTCTGGCTCTTTCTCCATATGCTTGCAAGTTCACAAGTTGCTACTTAAATTTATTAACAAATTAAACATAAATAGCCGAAACAAATATAAAGATAAAATCATATAGCGATTGGGAGTGCGTCAAGCTCGATCAGGATAATTTTTAAATTATATGTCTATTAAACTCCACTCGACGTTGAATGGCAAAATGAATATTTATCTGTCAGCTGATAAAATTCTTCAAAGTTTATCTCTCGGAAAGCATTTCGTTTCTTATCGATAAAAGGTCGACCATCGAGTTCTCGATATTCTTTCAGAGAAAAACAATTCCTAAAGAATATGCAAAGAAAAAATATATAAATACACACACTTGCCAATCTATGCATTTGTAATCTATATCAATAGACCAAGGATCGATTTCTTCTGAAAAACGGATTTATGTATTTGTCTTACCTAAAGCTTTCATGTATTCGTCAAACTTTTCACTAGATTGGAGCTTATAACGCTTGCCCAAGATACCGGTTAATATTTCCGACGGCATGATTCGATCTATCATCGACCACTGCGAGAATAAAACTGACTAACAGCTCGACTGGTTTGTATGCCTTATGCTCGCTTCTGCGATTGATTAGACTTTATATCGTAGGTAAGTTTATTGTGGTGCGGAACTCAGTTCCGCGTTGACAACCGACAACGGAGAAATAAACTTTGAAGTTTGACCGACCGATCGCGCTATTTATAGATTTCGTGATTTATCATCCGGAGTTAATATTATGTGAGTATATATGTGAGTATATTATAGTACATGTTCGCTTTGACATTCAAGAAGTACTTAATAGATTTTCAAGTAATAGATTCTCAAAGTAGAAATCTTTTTTTACAATGATAAATGTTTCTCAACTCTCGTTTTCAACGCGTTTTCAACTAAAACTTTCGAAAGTATCTGATGGTTTGCGTCAATCGCTAATACATCATGTTCATCCGCAAAATGACAGCAATTTATTCATCATCTCTATTAAATTAATACTCATTAATACTGATTAACAAATTCGCGATTGGTCACGATTCTTTTCGCAAAATTGTTGGAAAGGCGATTATCTGCTGTTCGCGAAATCGATGAAATATATCGCCCATTTTTATTTATGCCCATTTTTCACTGTAGATTAACATTATCGTTCAAATTACTCTTCATCTTTCTCTATTTCTTAAAACCAGAAAAAGATAAAATAAATTGAAGTTGAAAAATTGGAAAAATCGAGATTAAAGTATTAATCTATATTGTTAATGTACAAAACAGATTCTATTCCTTCATCTGCTAACATGAATCTTTTTTGGCACATTGAAAAAAAAATGCACTGAGAAAAATTTCGAATTAAAAATGAAGGAAGCCGAAGATTTTCAATTAAGTATTCGTTTATATGTATAACCAAATTTATTTTTCTAAATATTTAGTAAATATAACATAATAATATTTACTAAATATTTAGAAAAGTAAAATGATTTTAACCATTTTATGATAGTTACTAAATATTTAAAACCTGTAAACAGAGTAATTTTGAGAATTTTTTGTAATTAATAATAAAATAAGTAGAAGTCTCACTTCCAGAACTCCCAGCGCCGTTATCTTGAAGCAAAAAAATAAAACGAATACATTAAAGATCTTCGAATCAAATTTCTATTTATTTAACAGCAAAAAATTGCCGAAATTATCCTATATTTTCGGGCGTTCACTCGGATATAATTAACCGAGCATTTGATTGAAATTATTTCATTCAACATTTGATAGCTATTATCTATTAGATTTTTCTCAGTGCACAACAAAATTTTACTCTCAAATTTTTTACTCGCAAATAAAAGAAAGTAAAATTTCTCCTTTTAAAATATTGTAATATCTATGTGGTAATAGAAATATTGAAAACCTTAAATTCTTCTGCAATTTTTAAAAGTCCAAAACAGTATGAAAAAACAAATTGTAGACAGAGAATCATAATAACGTGTCTTGGAAAAGTTTCTTTAAATGACCTCGGAAGAAAAAAAAAGCGAAGATACTCTTATCTCGCCTCACAAGTGATAACGAAATAATAGGTTTACGTTTGAGTCATGCAAGTGCGAGTCGCTTATCGATTTCTCATTTTGGCGCAGTTTTTGAAAAAATGGTAAACGCTATCAACTTTTCCGCAACGCATTTAACCGTTCGGTATAACGCGTCGGAAGACGATGCGTCTAGACTTGCTCTCTTATTTAATTTCCGGCGAACCGCTCTCCCGAAGATTACCGTAACGACGTCGAGGGAGTGGAATACGGTTGATCCATCAATGGTTCTGCTTGTACCGACGTCTCGTGCGTATAATTTGCAACTTTACCATATATCCTAAGCATTATTTAAAAAAAGCCACATATATTTGGCTTTTTTAGGGATCAATAATCGAATGGGGAATTACATATGATAGTCGAAATTAATATCGGATAAAATTCGTACAAAATTTACTGTATAATAATTTTATTATTATAATATTGATATCATGTATATAATAATAGAGATGGTTTGCAATTATTATTTGGATTTACATATATCTCTGTAAATATAAATTAACTTTCATCTGGATTTAATTTACTTTCCATTTTTTTCTAATTAGAACTACATCCTCCCAGGAAAAAAAAATTCAGAGTCCTTCAACAAAATTTAATTTTGTAGCAGCATTAGAGGCATTTTTTTAACAGCAGCTAAATATGTTTCATTTTATGTAATAAAAAATATAGTTGCTTCTGTGAAATACATTTTTTTCTGCTTTGTAAATAACAAAAATACTTGTTTATACAGTATTATTCAATGCATTTTAATCAGATAATTTGTCATCATACAGGGTGATCCGAATTCAGAGTATAGGATATGATACTTTATGTTAAAAAAAAAACAACTTTTTCTTTTTGCAAAATTGCGTCTAACAAGTAGTTTTTGCAGGAGAGGTTGAAGTTATACGAGTAAATGCAAAAATTATTTATCGAATGTAATTTTACAGGAAAAAGTTGTTCATTATAACACAAAAACAATTTTTTTCTTTAATAAAATTGCGTCCGATAAATAATTTTTGCAGGAGAGTAAATTGAAGTTAACAAATAAGCGCAAAAATTATTTATCGGACGCAATTATGCTAACGGAAAAAGTAACATTATTCGTTGTTTGTTTTAGCATAATCATATCCTGTATTCCAAATTTGTGAAATTTCGGATCATCCAGTATATAAGAAAATGGTTTATATAATAAAACATTTTTCCTCATGCAAAAAAAAGTTAAACCGAAATTGAAGTTAATCTACAATAATATAAAAACGTATTGATGATCTGTGAATCCAAGCTCAATATATCACGTCACACATACATGTTATACCTACACATGATCATATAACACATTTTTGCAAGTGATACACTGATGCCTTTTATCAATATAGATTAATTTTAATCTCATTTCATCTTACTCTTTATCTATTATTTATTCCTAGTTATAAGAATTAGAAAAAGATGAAGAATAAATTGAGTCGAAATTAAAGTTAATCTACATTGGTTAATGAAACAAGCATGAGAAAAAAAAGGACGATGTTAAGTTTTGGCTATTTTTCGGCCAAAATGTAATTTCGAGATGTATAAATTATATATCAAATCAAAGAGCTATTTCAATCGAGTGCACTTAAAAAAAAGATTGGCTGCTGCAGCAAATTAGATGATAAAATATATAGCATATATTTATAATTAAAATATATAGCATTTATTTATTAATTGGCTGTAACAGCCAATGTTTTGTTGTAGCAGCCAATCTTTTTTTCAGTGTGGTGTATCGCTTATCTTAGGAAAATGTTGAAAACGTGGAAGAAATCATAATAAAAATCGTGATAATAATCATAATAAAAATCGTGATAATAATCGAATGCTCACATTTCATCATATATTTTATCATATATTTATTGATTTGAAAAATTCTTAAATAAGATATCACGATATCAAGATCTCGGAAAATAAGGACTGCATTGTTATACAACACATAATTGTAATAAAAGAAATTTTCGAATAATTCACAAACGACGAAGAAACTGATACAAAATAATCATTTGATTTCGAATTCTAACTTTGAATAACAAAAATTAATAACTTTTAAATGTTGCTATTAGTATGTGTATGTATTGTGTATGTAACGATTTTTTCCATGTTCCCGATGTTTCTCAAAATAAGCGATATATCATTCGATTTCGTTAAATAACTTTTTAATGACATGCGTACACGCACGCACCCACACACAGATATAATCTGTATCACAGAATTTTTTCATTTTAACCGAAAAACAGTCAAAACTTAACACTTTTATTTGTAAGACATATTTGTGAAATAAATTTTTTATGGCGAAATAAAATTGTATTCCTAGTAAATAAATTAACTATTTATTCTATTTTTTTTTACAATTAATGAGATATATTTTACGGAAAAGTATATTCAAAAAAGCATTAGTCATTTCAAAGAAATTTTTTTGCAATCAATAAATATCGAAGAAAATGTTACATGTTTATTTGCTGACTATTTTTTAATACAACAATTATTATTTAAAGAAAAATGAAAACAAAGTAAAATCTAATTTAAGAAAAAACTAGACCTATAAGTATGTTTGATATAAATTAAACAATATAATTAAAATTGAAGCTTGTTTCTTATTTACATTTCTTAATTAAAAAATAATAATTAATAAATTAGCAGATAATGCAACAAAATGAAAATATGGAAACTATGAATGCGTTTCGAGTTACGCATGAAGTGCATAATGTATAATTTTATCTTTCTTTATTATTCGATGAACAACAGAAATAAAAGTTGCAGATAAGACATACATCCTGTATGTCTTATCTGGTTCTTTAGTTTATCTAAAGTCAATAAACATCAGATAAGTGATTAAAATCAGTATCGAAACTAATATAACAGAGTTTCCGTCTCATTAATATTAATTTAAACAAAAAGAAACGAATGTTTGTATCCAAAGGTGTGTCTGCTTCCAAAAATCTAAGGGCGCGTTTTCACCTTGACAAAAAAGCAGAAACTAGAAACTCATAGCTGATAGTCGACACAATTTCAGTTTTCTGTACTGCTTACTATCAGCGCTGATAGTAACAGTACAGAAAGAAGAAATTACGTCAATCAACTATCAGCGTGAATTGATTAGCTGCTGCATTTCTGTTTTCTACTTTTCTGTCAAGGTGTGAATGCGTCCTAATACGGTTTCCAACATTGTAAAAAGGTACGTGATTGATAAGCTGAATTTTCGACACGAATACCGGACGCGTATTCGCGTGATTCGACTGTCAATTACGGATTTGTTAATTCTGTGTTGATGAATTAATTCAAGTGTTAAATTAGACTGCAATCAGGCGGTCCGCAGTACATAGTCCGGAATTAAGATCGAGGTCATTGCAGGTCGTTGCACAGAGAGGTAAGGGGGTGTAATTTAAAGTATTAAAATTGATTAATGTCCTGGGTTCCATTCCATGGTATCTCGCTGATGTATAAACGACTTTAGCGACTAATTAATCGATTAAAACTGCGATGATAGTATGCAGTAGGCGGAAACATACCTACATACATCTTTACATTTTTTTTAACATATTTTTAAATGATTGTTCACAGATTTAAAATAGATTGAAATGTAACGAAATTATAAAAGCACATATTTAGAACCGTTTAGCATAGATTTTAATCGAAATTGTTCAATTATTCCTTAAATTTCTATTATTTTCTAGAAAAAATAGAATAATTCCTAGAAAAAAGAAATTTCTAGAAAAATAGAATAATTCCCTAGAAAATTCTTAGAAAAAAGAAATTTATTATGTATCTATTTTATAAGGCCCTATTATAGGTTTGGGACAATTGAAAAACAATTTCATTCTCCCTCTCCCCCCCCTCTCTCTCTTCCTGCTGTTCTGTATTTTTCATTGTGCCTAAGACACAAATAAAAGCACTAGAATACAAGCAATAGAAACAGAGAATAATAGATTTCAACTTATCAGAATTTTAACTTATCAGAATACCATATGCTATACCAAAATATTTCTGATTGAAATCTATTATTCCCTGTTCTATTGCCTATACTTTTCAATTGTATTTCAGATTTCAACCTGTGATAAACAATGAAAAGCAATAGGAACAGAGAAAGAATAACACATATAATAAGATTTCAACTTATAGGAAATCATGTGTATCAATAATTAAGGTTAAAATCTTGATTATCGGATCTATATAAAGCTTGATACACAATTAAAAAGCATAAGTAATATTATAGAAACAAAAAGTAATAGCTTTTAATCTGTCAGAAATTCATGTATAAAAATATACAGTTTCTAACAGATTGAAATCTGTTACTTCTTGTTCCTATTATCTGTTCCTATTGTCTGTTTTTCAAGTCTCAAGTTTTAAGACTACTCTATAATATGTTCTTTGTGTCCCGTTTTTTACCTTTTACTTTTTCCTTTTTTGCGAATATTTTATCAACAATCACGTTTTTTTTCCGAAGTTCAACTTTTATCGATAGAAAACGAAATAACTGAATAAGAGGCAAAAAGGCAACAAGTAATAAAAAACAAGAAACAGGAAACAGAGTATGTAGATTAGATTTTATTTTCTTTGTCTATTGTTTTTATTGTGCATAAGGCTTAATACATGTTTCTCTAGTCACTGAACTATAAGATTCTTTTTTTCAAATATTTGTCAAAACTGGTATTATTCTCTTATCGATATTATTTCTACTTTATGAAACACGTGAAGTTCCGTAAATAAGATGTCTTCGGATAGCTTCTCTGATATTTACTTTTCCGCATCTTCCACATATTAACCACGTGCGCTTGTTCATGTTCCATACACGCACGTAAAATTGCCGATGTGTCGATCCTAGCGACCATTTGTACATGACGCACAAACGAAGCTGATGACAGATCTCACGATAATAATACAGTTTGTTGTAATATGTATAATCATTCGTTATTTTGTAAGAGCAATTTACAATGCACGATACATTGCTCGATTCTTTTTACGTTTATAGACCTGTCATTCTTCTATATAATATTCTTAGCAATTCCTCAATTATCTCTCTTTCTCTTTCCTATAATTTGATGGGTTTAGAGATTCTTAGAGTATTATAATATATGAGATTATAATAGAATTTTACACCTTGTGCCAAAATTTACTTCTAGAATGTGATATTAATAGAATTCTTCTAATTTTAAATGCTGTGTATAATATGAAAAATATTTGAAGATTCAAAATATACATATATACATAAATAAAAGATTATCATTTTTAAGTTAATTGCAGAAAAATGGAAACAAAAAAAAAGAAAGAACATTTTTCAGCAATCAATTTTGACACTAAAACTGCCTTTTAAAATTTACATACAATTGTAATAATTTAAAGCATTCAAGTTTTTTGGAAAACTTTTTATTTTGTAGCAAAGTTGTGTTGTAGCAAATGAATGATGTGCATAAATGATATATTAACATACATATGTATGAAAATGTACATCTGATGCAATCTGATGAGAATTATAAATTGAACCGTGCACTTTTATCGTTTAAGATTACATAATATGAGGCGATTACTAAATAAACTTATTCGCGATTAATATTAAACACGAAGGCAATACAAGGGAAAACCGCGAAGAATTATAAAAACTTATTAAAAATTAATATTATCGCAACGTTCGATGTTCAAATAATAAACTGATAAACTAAATCCAAAATAAAAAAAACTAATTGCATGAAGTAAAAAAGAATTTTTTACGGGAGTAGTTTTTAACAATGATTGAGAATATTCAGAGACACATGACAGAAAAAATTATCAACTGCGGTCTTAAAATTTTTTAAAACTTCTGATGAAACCAAGTTATATGTATTTACATAAATATTTTCTGATTACATCATGATTACGTATTTTCTTAATTTGAATATTGATTATTATTCTAGTCAAATCGAATTTGAATTAAAAGTCAATTAATGCTCATATTTTTTTACATTTACATTACTCTGGGTAAAAATTCACCTATATAATTAGGAATATTTTTTATTTTACTTTGTAATAAGTACAATATTTTCATGATTATTAGCGCGTAAATTAATATTTACAAGATAAAAAGATATTAATTTGCAAATATCTTATCGCCTTATAAATAAATGACTTATACATGAACAAACTGGAAGCTTGTATTACATTTTACTTATACCTATTTGATTTATTCTTGGACCTACAAAACTATTATTTTTATTTCTTAATCGATTTTATAAGTTGTAAAATAACTAAATTAACACTATTTTTATGTAAAAGAAATTAATTTCAATGTTAAATAATCTTATTAAATATTAAAATTTTAATAAGAAAAATTTGAATTATGTATTAACTTAAATTAATCACTCGCTTGAGTGAATCACTCAATAGGATTTCAGATCTGAAAAGGAAAAAGCGACACGCTTATCAGGTAAAAATCGTGGAACGAATCGAGATGATTTCAGGACTCTCAGATCAAAAATAGTAGTTATTGTAAGAATATTCATTTGAGAAATATTCATTTGATTTACTGTGAGAGGACTAATTACTTCCGACTCTCTTACGTTGAATTTTTTCCAAGCCAATCACGCGCGCATTCTAAATTAATATTTCCGACGCACTTTGAACTGCCGAAGCGGTGCCAAGAGCGGCCGGCGTTCGTTCCGACTACGTACATACCGAGCGCCTTCATGAACTCGTCGAAATTCTCGCTGCTGAAGAGCTTGTAACGTTTCCCGAGAAATTCGCTCGACATGGTGCTCGACCGGACGTGACAGGGACGTGGAGGATAAAAAGAGTGATCAAGAGATTGGCGGCGACCGGGATTGATTGTTAATCGATATATTGTCGGGAGATCACTGTACACCTCCTGATCGATCGACACAGTTACAAGAACTGAACAGTAACGTCAGGATGACTGGATGAGGAGTGCCGCGAGCACGAAAACCGTCTCCCCCGTTGGTCCCACACCGTTCTCTCTCTCTCTCTCTCTCTCTCTCTCTCTCTCCCTCTCTGCCTCTCTCCGTCTCTTTATCTTTCCTTCCTCGTCCCAC
>Ga0157364_1004922_pt1 | contig 13449 bp, 8 predicted proteins | sample AttsexASBM2_FD_111476 | JGI IMG/M metagenome (GOLD analysis project Ga0157364, IMG submission 111476) | Fungus gardens microbial communities from leaf cutter ant in Ribeirão Preto, State of São Paulo, Brazil - Atta sexdens ASBM2 | ecosystem: Host-associated > Fungi > Mycelium > Unclassified ... | reverse complement strand
ATAAGGTGAGAATTTTCACAATGTTATTGCTTCAATTCATTCACTACACTTCGCCCATGCATTCCTTTCTCTCTCCTCGATTCTATTTCACGTCTTTCTACCTATTCATCGCGAAGTGCTAGTCACCACCCATCGCGCACGTGTTCACGAGAACGTCGATAGACTGGCGGAAAGGGTTTTCTCCTGTAAGACGAGTGGCAAAGGTCTTTCTTTCAGTTTCTTTTTGAACCTAGCTCAAACTCGTGGAAATCTCTCTATCGTTGCATTCTACGTGTATTCGTTCTCTACTGCCCTTCGATACCGCACGCTTTAAGATCGTCTAGAAGGCAACGTGCCACCATTCGAGTGGCCATTAGAAACGTGAGAGATAGACGATGTGACTCGATGAAAAGCAAATACGCGAGAGTGCGTCGAAAGAACGTGGGCCCGTAACAGGAGGATTGCGCGAACGGAAAAATATCGTAGAAATTCGACATCTTAAATGGAATAACCAAGCTTTTGCTTGAACAATAAAAATAGTTACGTGTAATACATACATTTAAATACAAATAGAATATAAAAATAAAATATAATAAAAAGAAATTACAAAAAGATTCTTCATTCGACGTTAAAGCTAAAATTTGTCTTCTTCTCGACACAACGAGAAAAAGATAAGATTGTTACTGCTGCATTACTACTGCAACCGTGAGCTTATCAAAAGAGTCCTGTACACGCTGCTCGTGATCGTCTTACTAGCGAGGAGCCATTTTCCCAAGAGCGCATTAGGTGGAATTCAGATGAAAGCAAACACGCGGAAACGCATTACGCGCGAGAAAAAGTGAAAGATACGTCGAGACAGGGAACCAAAGAGCGAGGGAAAAGCCGCGTCGTGAGACCCGTGAAAGGAGTAGCGCGGGGTTTAGGGAGAGGGAAAAGGAGCAACGTGGAGGAACTTAGTAGTCAAGGAATGTCGACGCGGAACGGAACGCGCGCACGAGGTCGAGGAAGGAAGGAAGGCTTTCCATCAGGCAAATTGAATAGCATTTGCAGGCTGTTTCGCCGGTAAACAGGCGGATGATAGATGATACCTCGGGTCCCCGTCGTCTCTTCTTCCGCTAGTAACTCTCGGTACACCTTTGCTCTCACGATTTCTCGCATTTTCCTCGAAAACGATGATCGTTTTCTCCTACCTCTTTATCCTTTCAACGACTCGCGCGAGGCTGAGGAAAATACGTTCCGCAGCTCTCGAGATAACTCTGTAGCCGATCCGACAACCTATCTGGAAGTGTCATCCGGAAGAAACCATTCATCAAGCGACCGCAAAAGAACTTAACGACAGGACGAAAATCGATTGCGACTCACTACCGAGTTGCAAGTTTTCTTTTTATTATAAAGATTAGACTGCTTAGTGTACGAAATTCTGTAAATAAATTTGAGAATTCTGTAAATAGTTTCGAGTATTTTATATCACTTTGACTGAGGAACTTGATGACAATTGATGAAATAAATTTTTCTGAATATAATTCGCGTATGAAATACCTATAAGCACGTGTTTTAAAGGTAATTAAAAATTTATTTCAAAGTAAATACAAAAAATTTATTTTAGAACAAAAATTTTATTATCGAATTACGAATAGACTATGAGCGAAAACTTCGTATTTTATCACCGAGATAGAGTTATTTTAACGTTATTATTTTTTTAATTTTATTTGCATCAAAATTCGTTCTATACGCACGTCTGTTATAATAATTTTTAAAAGCTGGAAGAGTTATGATTCACCATTCATTTACGCTTTCCTTTTAAGTACAATATTCAGCGTTGAAATAGTTCAGATAATCTATGGATATTCTGTGAATGAATATGAAAATATATTCATTGAAAATATATTCTTTATTATAATCCTTTTGTTATAATTTGTATGGAATTTTATAAATTATTATATATACTATATATTCATATATATAATACTATATATTATATATTCATTTAAATTATGGTTCTCATGTAAAAAATTGTTTCTGATTTTCAATAAAATTATAGTCATAATTTTTATTTTTATTTTCTATTATATTTGTTTAGAATATATTAAGAGAATAATATAATGAATAATATAATCTAAAAATGAGATATTTGATTTAGTGTGAAAGAGATATTTGTACAATATTATTCTTTGTTACTAGAAATATAGAATTTTGGAACAAAGAATTTCAAATATTTTAAATTCTTATAATAATCAAATATTCATGGTGTTACTATTTCACTAATTTTTTGTATAAACTTAGGCGACATAACACAGTTAGGCGAGATTCATCTTTCCTAAGTATGTTAGTTTCTGTAAGAAATTATTAAAATAATTACATTATAAACATATAATTATATTAAATTCAAATATTTTAGATTTCTTATTTCAATACATTATTTCCAGTAACATAGAAGCATAAATAATGTGAATATCTGTTTCACAAAAAATGGAATATTTTATCTTTAAATTGTTATTCACTTTTCTTATAGTACATACATATTACAAACAAATATAATAAAAATTAAAAAGAAAAATTAGGATAAAAAAAAATTTAATTAAAATTAAAGACTTATGGAAAAAATGTTTACTTGAGGACCATGATTTGTAATTAAATTTCATACAAGTTATAGCAAAATAATTATGATAGAGAATACGTTTTCAATATATTTATTTTCCTTCGTCTTATTATCTGATTTATAATAATAAACAATAATACACCGAAAATAATAAAATTAGATAATATGTTAAATCCATTATTTAATTAGAAATATTATTTCGATTTAAGAGAATTCAACATTTTCTTGTAAAGAGAACGAACAGAAAATCATTATATAATAGATCGATGTCCTACTTTTGAATCGTGATAGTAGAAGGAATCGAATGTATAAATACTGCATTAGCTCGTCAAACAGATTAAGATGTAGTATGTTCTTAAGATGTAACAAGGCTTCAGAAAAGTTGTTCTCGTTTAATTAACTGTCACGAACAGCTGCAGTTCAATCTTTCAAATTATGAATGTCTACTGCGCGGGGATGCAGTAAAAATATAAGCCAGTTTCGCGACGAAAGTACAAACCAGAAACGGTGTTACGTATTAATAATGAAACGGGAAGATCGCTACGTGAAACTCAGTAATAAGGTTTCTAGGCAAGTACATGATATTACCGTCAGTGTCATCGCTTTTACACTGCATACACTGCAGATTCATATGCAGTTTACCTTCGATCGTAAAGAACTATAGTATAACGCTGTTAATAACACGTCACAGATTATCTTTTGATAAATCTCTCAAATGCGTGAAGAATTTTCACTTTAAAATGAAGTATAAACCTGTATGAGTCCATGTATTTCAAGTATGACCAATGAGCAAAAGTTAATATATTCTTCATACGAAATATGCGACATAGGCATACCGCGAAATAGTGTTTACGCGGCCGGATGTCGGTGTCTCAGGCATACAAACATAAGGTATGCATGAACGTGCTGAGTTATACCATAGTCGGTTATGAAATAATCATGGGACGAAACTTGATAACATACTTTCTATCCGGTACGAGCCACGACGCCCCCAAGTTCCTTTCCATTTACAGGAAACTTTTAAAATGAGTCAAATTTTTTTTCCATTTTCCGCCTCAAGGGTGACTGGCACGGCGATACGGTTCACGAGTCATTGAGGTCCTCATCGTTTCCCAGTGCATACATTCTTGGTGCATAAGTAAAAGAGCTTTTCAATATACAAGCGAATTGCGAAAAGCGTTTGCCGCACGGCCTTTCCGATAAGTATTTCTGACGTTTTTGCATTACCTCACTATTGCAACTTGCGTTGCACGTTTCCATAATCTTTCGTTATGCTTTAGTAATCTTCGAGATGGGAACACGTTTTACGAACAAGAAACAGCGTTACTTAATAAAAGGGTATTTTCGAAATGGTGCAGGGAACAAGATGGCGCTAAGTAACGATGCTACGAATTTTCTGACGAAGTTTTCTTCATTACCTAATTATAAAAGTTGTTCATGCAAGAGTCCGAAGGAAGGGGTTGGGCAGCTACGAGACGCAATCGCCCTGCTCTCGTGGTAATTCCCAAATTAATTAAAAGAAAAGCCCTCTTTTACTTCTTCGTCTTTTTTTCATTCTATATGCTACTTCTTCTTTACGACTAAAAGTCTAAAAATACGTATATTTTGTTGGATATAATTATACCCATTAAATTTTCTTATTTCTATCTCATTCAGATATTTAAATCACATTTGAATTAATAAAATAAATTTTAATATCTTACAGCTATATATAAAATAACAATTGCTTCTTTTTGTATGTTACAGGTGAGTCATATGGCCGTACCTGGTTTTTAGAAATTAAACTAAATAGGCTAGATGAGATGTGGTAAGTGAAAAGAGATGACTCATAAATTTTATATTATCATTAAAGCTAATTAACTTTAGAAATTGATGTAAAAGTTTATTACTTAAGTCACGAAAAAGAACATAAAATTTACTTCCTTAATATCTCGTTTCATAATTTATTTGTGAAGAATGCATACGTTTTATTAAACAAATTTACATAATAATCTATATGTTACATTAATAGAAATATAAAATGCATTCACAGAATGTTGTGACAGATTTTTGTGTGGAATATCATTACTGTATATAATTAAAGTTAAAAGTAATATACCGGAAACTACACTCTCAGCGTATAACATCGTTTGTTTGTGATGTCTCAGAATCAATTATTTTAATTGGTACGAAAAAGAAAAGAATGTTCAGCTTTTTTCTCGGATTTCACCGTCGCACCTCGATTCGATGAGACGATGCCCGACACCCCTACAGGAGCCTCGGTGTCTGGGTGGCAATCGATTTTCCGCTGACGCCTCCGTCTCTGCCGTCGTCGCCGTCTGGTTGTTACTGACGACGAATATTCACGAAGTCATCCGAGTCATTGACATCCACTAGGCGAGAAAGAGAGACGATGGCGGAGATGGATGAAGTGCGTGCTGTAAGACCAAGGGGTGCAAATCGCACACACATATCCATTAAATGCGTATCGCTTTATGTGCGCGTGCATGACACATGTCTGTGTCTTCTTTGTGTTCGTGAAATATCGATGACGATGTCTATCCGACAAGAACTGAGAGAGCGAGCAGGTGGATTTTGTAGGGATGCGGTTGTCCCCGCCCACTTCCTCGATGATTGCAGTACGGTGATTTCACTGACGGTTTCAACCATTGCACGTTTTTTACGGAACATTCTATAATTTATTAAGCTCCATACTACGTGTTATAATAAATTATTTCACTGTGCTTTTACAAAAATAATTCTACAATTAGATAAATAATTAAAATAATTGCAATCATTAGAAAAAATTATAATTAAAGAATATCAGACATTTTTCTCTTTTGTATTTTTTCTTAATAGACAGCTCTTGTTAACAAACACGTGATTGTGTCTATTTCCGAGTTCCCCGTAACAATGCTCTCATATATTGTATTTAAGCAGCGTGCAATACTTTCGAAAAGCTCTCCAAAAATAATTATGGTAGCATAGTAATTTCCGAGTGGTAGAAATGGCAGAATTGGTAGACTTCTTGCAGTCGTTATTTTTTTGTGGTTCAGTTCGTTCGCAACACGCGTTATGTTGGGATGCGTTACTCTTATCGACCCACTCGACAGTACTCAGATATGATGGCGGTATCGTTACGGTGTGAGGAAGTATACAATCGTCAGACATAGCTGGCTCGACCAATCGCGCTCGTTTTCCACCATGTATGTCGTGTTCCTACTTGAAGTGGCGGACGAGACGGATCCCTCATTCTAATTTCTACATGGAGGAACTTTCGGGTCGCGACGCAGGACGAGGATAAAGACGTCGTGATGAGAAAGTGGGAAGAGGACTGTAATATTCGTTCTCGCGCCTTGAAAGTATTATTTTCTTAATACACGATCATTTTTCACGGACAAATGTAAAAGAAGAACGAATGTCGTTTGTCAAAAAGTAAAATTATCCTAAAGAGCGGCGGGAGTTTTCTTAAGCACAGACTGGTATTTGATTTCTCTGCAGTTATACGCTGGCATGACTTTCTTATAATTGTACGAACAAAATTTCGTTGTATTTCAGAATATTATGCAATCCTATATTATTTATTTATTCTATAATGGATTACTTGTATTCTGTAATATCTCTTGTATTCTATCATTTTTGTCGGACAATTGTTATAAATGGTACCTCCTTCGTGCAACGAAACATTTCTCCAAACGATCCCTCGTAAAATCCCCATCACTCGCCCCCGTACTTTCCTTTCTAACTTAACAGTTTGTCATAGACAAAACAGCCTAATAATACGTTAGTCACGAGCGAAATTTAGGGGCAGGACCATCCGTCTAAGCAGGCGAGGGTCCCGAGAACTCGGGTCGTTTCCTCTTAGTATCATTATAGTTCTTTCGTTCTGTTCAATTTCACGCGCAAAGAAACACGCGTCTTAGGAAGGAGGGATGCGTACGTTTAGGGCGTTTAGTACGTCTGCCCAACTTCCGGCAGGCGCGATAGTCGAAGCAATCTCATCTACGCCGCGAGTTACACGCGCCCGTTTTATTGCATATAGCATTCACGGCAGGAAAGAAATGATCAGGCATGCATGCGTCATGGGCGGATATAGATTTTGTCTGGGATTATTAGATGTTTGGTTACCTTCCGATAATTACTCGTGGAATTGCCCCAATCGGCGTGTATGGGCTATAATTGATACGCATGTTACAATCGATAACGACATTGCACCGACATTTGCATGAATGTGTGTTTGTGTATGCGTTTGTGTGTGTGTGTGTGTGTGTATGTAGACCACTTGTATGGCCCTGCTACCAGGCCCATTCTGCGTATTCAGGTATCCAGCCGATTCTAATTACGAAACGGACGAAATAATACCGAGCACGCTGCGCTCACGTCATCCTCAGAAAAATTGATATCGATTTCCTCTTGATGTCATAATATTTCGTTACAGTAGCTATAACGGCTAATGAAAACGGCTTCTGCACTTGCTGCGGAATTTCATAACCCATTCTTGTCAGACCTTCTGAAAGCGCTTCTCACATATTGATCGACACGATATTCAATAAATAGCCGATGAGTTATTATTGGTTAGGACATACCTATAGGAATTTTTTCAATCAATTTTCCGAATCAAAGTATCGAACGAATTAAGATATATATATATTAATTGTACATGCTCGGTGAAATTCAGAAATGAAACTGTAATTGCGAATGGTTCCGAAAGATTTCTTTGCGTTTGCCGAGACAATGAAATACAAATCGACGTTAATAAAATGATGCTGATGAATAAATTGCTAAGTAATTCGATCGAGGATCAGCTCGAACATTCCTTTAGGTATCTGGTGGACGGAAACTTCACTAATTTATTCTTTGAAACAAAATACTGGGATGCACGAGGCAACTCTCCGTCTTGGGTTCGACAGGTAGTCGCAGAAGATTGAAGCGCGGGCGGGTTCGAGCATGGTGAAGCGTTTTTCATCCTGTCCGCGTTTACGCTTGACGTCGTTTGTCCGTAACGCGACAGACGCTAACGAGATTGGATTGGTGAGAACGCGGGTGGGGTTTATTTGCGCGGCAATAAATTTCGGGAAACACGTGTAACGACAGTACGTGGATATTTATAAAGAAGAAAAAAAAAATACACGCGGGAAAAAAAGAGAGAGACACACCATATCATGTGAGTTAAGCATTGAAAATTTGAACGATTTTATTTGATTGGCTTGTTAATTACTTTCGTCTACTTCGTGCGTATGCGACCATATATATGTTTGCAGAACATGCCTCAGCATGACTGGCGTTCATTTAATTTTTCTTATTCGACTACACTTCTTCATCTGAATCTGCCTCGGCCTCGAAATGTATGAGATGGGCTTTTCATGATGTTTCAAACCCCTCGGGAACACCACTTCAATCTGATAACGCGATGGTTGTTGTAGGAACACGCCACAACAACCCGGTAACACGAGTCTCCTCGTCGCGCACCCCATACGCATTCTCCATATCCCATATTCAACCATCCTGATTCGATGCCCAGATGGCATTGTTTGTATGAGCAGTTGAAGTCAAAGGTAGCGAGGGAGAGAATAAAGATTTGAGTAAAACAAACGAGAAAAGGTAGGAAAGAAGATGATGTGCATAATGCAAGTGTTTGCACTGATTTGTCCGTAAAGAGAAGATACAGAAATCAATCGATAAAACGATATTTATACATGTAAATAATTGAAGAGAACTAACGGACTAACATTAAAGAGCCTTTTACTTACATAATTATAAAAATTAATTATAAATGATAATAAATAAAAATATTCAACTTAAATATTAATAAATTATATCCATTGTGGCAATATCTCTAATGAAAAAATTTCTTATGAATGTATAACATACATTTTTTAATAAAATGAAATATAAAAACATTACGAATTTTTCTATGCTTGAAAATAATACAAAAGGTTTAGCGACAATTTAGAGCCTGATTTAAAAATTATTTCAATAAGTAGATATTTTTAAAAAATATTAAAAAAAAATAATTAAAATAAATAATTAAAGTAAAATAAAAAAAATTTTATTTTAATTATAAAATTACATTGTTACATACATAAATATTAATCTTGAACTGTTTAATATGTATATAACATTATTATATAACATTATTATATAACATATGTATATAACATTATTTTATACAGAAAATATAAATTTTTAATTCGTCACTTTTTATAGGGATTGTATAATATATTCTTAACTAAATAGGGATTATAGGGATTATATAATATATTATTAACTAAAGTAAATTTATATAAAAAACATATAAAGTTAATCAACGTCGAACTCGCTCTTTTTGCTTGTCAATTTTGTATAAAATTAATTAAAATATCGATTATATAAACTAAATAGTAACATTATGAATTAACCAGTATAATCATTTACATGTTGCATTAACGCTTCTGACTGTTTATGTACGAAGTTGTATGAAGTTCGAAAATCATGAATAAATCAGACGTGGTTCTTAAGATCACGAGTTGTCGAAGTGCATTTTTCGCTCTCATACTTCTTGATGGCCATTACGATATACTTTGCACGGGTACGGCGCTCTCTTTCGGAGCAAGGAACTCCGCTGAAGAGGTTGTTCCACTGCTTTATGACGCGTGAATATCTGGCGGTCCTCTCCTCCCTAGCGGTTCTCCTCTCCCTGCGCAACTGGCTCACCTCTATAGTTTTAAGGCCTGGCACAATATAGTCAGAGAAGTTCTCCTTCCTCTCTCTCCTTCCACATTCCTTTTCTTCATTCGTTTGGTAGACGGAGCAGCTCATTTTGCTGTCGTTCTTTCCGTTCTTCCTTCCCAAACAGCGAGGAACAAGAGGAAGAGAGGGAAGAAGAAGCGAGAGTTTCTTAACAGAGGAGCGGATAGAATTTCGCTTTGGATCGCCAGCCATGGTTAGGTAACGTTCGGATAACGCCTCAAGTTACTTCGCCATCTCACCTTCAGTGCGCTACCAAGGATTTCAGGGAGGCCGAAGAGGCTTTGCTCTTCAACGAGCCATACACGATTCTCAGGCGACAGGATGACGTTACCGCCATTAGGATCAGCTCCTACTTTTCTCACTTCTTCCTTTTTCACTATCGTACCGGTGGCACTTTCAACGAATTAAGCTTGTCGAAGCGATCATTTAGCTCCATCGTCTTCCATCATGATACTTTTTCAATGAATTTTCAAGTTAATCTCTCTATAAGCTGATTTTTTTTAAAAGTTTGAAGTATAAAATTTTTATGCATTATCATAATTATGCTCACGCGTAACATATGTCATTTTGAATGTTTTATTTTTATTCTCATGAAATTATTAAACAAACACTCGTGATATTACAAATGTATTTCTACGATAAAAATTTTCAAAAAAATTATATATTTATTTCTTTTTCTCCTTTGGGATAGAACGCTAATAATTTAAATATATATTTCCCCAAAATTACGGAAAGTCTATTCAGCTCTCTAGGGCACTTTATACAGAAAACGTATATTTTTCGTCTTCCAGGTCCTCTGGGAGACTGCGATCTCTCTACGTTGACGAGACTAGGTACCCACTTCACCTATGTCTCTCGTATATCCCTTCCTGCCACCTTTTTGCACAGAAACATATCCTGAACGCGCACGCGCGAGTTTGTACGTATCTGCAAGTTTCGTCTCTTCAGATAAATGACGCCACTTAGAGATTAGGCGCACGGGGACTGGCTAGAGTGGCAGAGAGGTATTTTCCCTGCCTACGACGCGGAAAATGGTACGAGTTTCATCCTGCCCGGTATCCGTCGTCGACTCTTTCTTCTGGAACAAGACTGAACGAACCTCAACACAGATCGCATTCCAACGATGACATCCTTGTACTGTCTTAAACTCGAAATTCATATATAAAAATATGGTATGATATGAATAAAGAAGATAGCATTATAGATAATGCTAAAGAATTTTTCTTTCATGTCACAAAAATAATTCTAACTAGGAATGGATAAATGTCATGATGATATTTCCCTGGAAATGAGAACAAACTTATTCCTGTACTCTATATCTATACTATTGAATTCAATTCATAATGTTAAATTATATCCTACTTGACTTGTCTTTAATAATTTCTATAGGTCGCCGCTGTTCCCATTCAATGTGTTATTAATTTAATTAAAACAATGGAGTTAAATAATTTAGCTCAAAAAAATATATAATTCAATTTGACTCAAATTTTATAGTTTTATTAAGTATTGATCAAGTACGTTAATGGACGTCGATTACTTTGAAATTACAGAAATGGATTAATTTATATTTTAACATATTTAGAAATTAAAGATACCAAAATGTTATTTATTAAAGAATTAGATTATCTATTTGATATCTAACAATGTGGGTGTGCTAAATTTTTATACTTCAATAAATTTTATAAAATTATACGTTATTGAAAGGGATTAATTTTAATTCATTTGGTATACATTCAGACCAGATGAATTTGATTGGTATTTAAATCAGTTTAGCATAAATCATATCTCACGTCTGATTTAATATTATAATAAGAAAATCCGAATGCTCTGATCTCTTCCTGTCGGTATGCTCGATTGACTTTCTGGAAACGAGTGGCTCGTGTCAGCGCATAATTTTCGTAGGCAATGGCGCGAATCGTACGGCACAAATCGTTCAGTAAAAATTCCGTGAAACTCGGTCGCACCCGCGCCAAGCCAGTGCAGCGCGTCGTGCCACTAAATTCTCTCTTGCAGACACTACACGTGCATAACACCGGGTGGAATTAGCGTGGAGAGAGGGGTCAAAGTGGAATTGTGAGGAACACCGAGCGTGCGATCCGGGAAAGGGATAGGATAGCGCGCCAATTTCTCGCTCCGCCATGGAAACGGCGCAAATTCTGTATGCATACAGAGATGTGTGTATATGCGCGTGTAAATGTGGATTGTATAACGCAATGAGAAGGAATGCGATAGAAGAGCTGTACATTGTACTACAATATCATAATCTTGAGTGCTTACTTCTTATGGAATGAGCTGCAAGATTTTTCTAGCCTCGAATTCTCGCATGCCGAATTCCTGTGACTATTCTATGCATTTTCACAAGTGCCGTGTTAATTTCATTGCAATCTTATTCTGCATAATACAAGGATTTAAAAAGATATTCGCGCGTAATACTCAAGATTAATGTATACCTCCTTTAAAGATATTCTTGAATTCCAATGTTGAATTCGCATTTAAAATGTATATTGCAAAGTTCAAATTCAGATATGCTTTTAAGATAGAAACATATTTATGCACACAAGCAATCGTGGCACGGAAACAGGGTGCGGAATAAGTATACCCGCGACAAAAAGCTACCATGTAAGAGAGAAATTGAGATAGATCACAAATTTCTCGCACGAAGGTGGGTTATCTACGCGCGTATACACATGAAAGTTTCCGGAAACTAGGATATTACTCGAGATGGGAGTTGCTGTGGAAGAAGATGGAAGACACATCTCAATTTCTTTCTCGGTGCACATGCATATTTTCAGTATCCAAACGCGGATTCTCCCGCTCACGTAACAACACACGTTCGCAATATTACGACAACAAGATCGATACAACGCTTCTGATTCGCAGGAAATTACAATTTGCGAGAAAAACAGAAATTTTATGTTTGATGCGGTTGTATCAAAATTAATTCTATGAAAATAGTGTGACACAATATATGCTTTTGATGTGGACGCCTTAATTTGTGATATATAAATATCGCACTAAGAGAGCAAAATAATATTCTCGCGTAATAGATAGAAATGCGCAAATAGAGGAAGGTAGCAGAAATTACTGAAGCATTGCGAACGGAAGAAGCCGAGTGAAAATCTGGAGCGTGAAAACTGAGGAAATAAGACAGGAATGAGGATGAAGCTCGCGAAATTTTTCGCACAGGAGTGGACTACCTGGGCGGAAGCTTTTTAGAATTGCGAGCCGTGACCACGAATCGCATGCTAGAAACGAAGGAGATGCAAGCTGCTGCTGTCTGTTTCGGTGCCGTATCGTATTTCACTTTAAACATAAACATCGCAGCTACTCGAGTAAATGCTAAATTTGTTCCATTAAGAGCTCATATGTTTAACCACGTATAATCCATATTTATTACATTATCATTTTATTATCATTAAAAATTGATGTGGATTAAATTTTAAACTAATTTTTTGTTCACCTTTTTATCATTCGTATTATTAAATATTTTATTTTCTTGAAGTTTTTTGAGATTTTCTTTCTGATTACATATGCAATTTTTATTATACATTTTATTCTTTTCTTAATTCTTCCCATAATTTATATATGTTTTGACTGTTACATCTCTGCAGCTTTTCGTTAAAAAAAAAAATTGCAGTATAATTTACTGTCTGAAAAATTCGTGAGTTCTTAGAATTGTGAGTTCTTGGAATTTAATTCTAAAATGTGATATACCTATGTAAGTGCTCCTATTCATCGCGGAGATATTTTTCTCAGTCTACGTATTACGCACAGTGTATTACGAGAAGTACATTAGCCAAATCTTGAAAACTGGAACCAAGGAACGGTGCGACATTCCTCGGATAAAATAGTAAAATGTAAAAGTCGGCTGAAAATTAGACAGAAATGAAGATAAAGCAGAAATGCGCGTGGTGAATGCACGTCATCAAAAGTACGAAGCATAGTTGGAGAAGAGAACGTGATGAGAACGCACGAGCTGCATGCTTTTTTGTTAAACACGTACATGTTTCTTACGGGATGAATTTAAAATAACTTCACACAGAAAGAATTCACTCAACGCAACTGTAACGCGGATTTATAAACTGTGATATGCATAAGAAATGTTCGGATGAAATGTAAAAGTATCACATATATTTCAACATTTGCTTTTATTATTATTTTTT
>Ga0157364_1004921_pt1 | contig 13451 bp, 13 predicted proteins | sample AttsexASBM2_FD_111476 | JGI IMG/M metagenome (GOLD analysis project Ga0157364, IMG submission 111476) | Fungus gardens microbial communities from leaf cutter ant in Ribeirão Preto, State of São Paulo, Brazil - Atta sexdens ASBM2 | ecosystem: Host-associated > Fungi > Mycelium > Unclassified ... | reverse complement strand
GGACCATGGGGATTAGTATATAAGGTAGATTACTTTGTACTTAGAACTCTATCGAGTTCTCTTGTGTCACTCAATACAAGAGTTAATTCTTTGCTTAACACTTTGAGCATTGAATCATAACACACATGTTGATCTCATGTTCAATACATGGTTATTTAGGGTAGGGTGTGCAGTAGTAAGCACAGACTATCGGTAGTATATAAGGTAGACTAGATTGTAAAGAGATCTCCATTGAGTTCTCTTATATTACTCCTATACAAGAGTTATTCTTTGTTCAATCCTTAAGACTTAAGTCTATAATAGCTCAAGTGATAAGAAGAAATGGTCTAGTATCATATAGAAAAAGATGTACAAATAGAAGAAGAGATATAGAAATGTTATGAGACATGAGCTATGAAGAAAGCATAGTTGATTGTAGAGACCAAAGCAAAAGAGAAGAAGTATTAGAAGTTTCTGTCTCAAAAACTTAGATAAGTGTATAGTAAACTCTTATTAATAATATTACTGATAATTCTCTTAGCAAATTATATTTCTACTTAGAGTGTATCATCTTTAAGCAGAAGTATCTTATTATATATAGATAAACTACCAATACTAAAAAAGTAGTATACAAGAGAGTATATAATGACAGGATAGTAACTTTGTTATTAGAGTTAATAATGAGATATAAAAGGAATAATCCAGAAGAAAAGAGCACTTCAAGCTTTCATTAGCCAGATGGTTAGTAATTTATCAGAGCTCTTTGTAAAGGAATAGAATTAGATAAAAGTCAGATGGTACAAGAAGCAGAAGGAGTTGAGGAGATAAAAGTTGATGAAAGAGAGAAGTGAGTTATCAGAAAAAATGACTAAGAAAGTAGAAGATATTGAGAAATATTCAAAGACTATAAAAGAAATAAAAAGGATGGTAGAAGAGATGAGATAGATGATACAAGAGATATAAAAGGTTAAGAGGAGGTAAAAATAGAATAGGTTTGTATTACAAAATAAACTACTTGTTCATTTGTAATATCTAAATCTTAGATAAACTCTCAAAGTTTTACAAGTGATTTAGAAGTTCAAGAGAATAATAATAATAAACTATTAGACATAGTTTATACTTGGGAGCAAAAGTTTGTAAAGTTTGCTCAAAGTTGTTTCAAGTATGATGTCATATTAAAAAGCATAGTATTGTAGACCTCTCTGAATTGTCAGAGTTATGAATAATGGACTTAGTTTTATTTTATTTTATTTTATTTTCCAATCTTTATTTTATTTTAATTTTACTTTTTTAAGTTTTAGACTTAGACAAAGAGTGTGATGTGACATCATATGTGACATCTGTTATAGATAATACCATTATATAATATAGAAAAAGATATAAAAGGTTTTGGAACAAATAACATTGTATAGTATAGCAATAGTATTAAGAACTTAAGACAAAAGAGTAATGTTGAAAGAGCAACCTTGGATTAGATAATTACAAGAGAACTTAATGAAGTTTCTAAGTATAATATATTCTACTTATATACACTAGACTGTTATATTACATACTATTGATATGTAGTATAACATCATTATTTTAGAAGCTTTTACATTCTTCTATGACATGTGACCAATGTGTGACAGTAACATGTGACAGTCATGCTAAACCCTAACTCTAAATAAAATCAAAGAAAATGAAAATATAAAGTAAAAGAGAAAATAAAAATAAAATAGAGTTTAATATTCACAGCTCTAACATTATCCCTCCTTTAAGATTTCTCCTCCAGAGAAACTTGACTATTTTTTCCCTTATATCTTACTTAGTTTCTTCCCAACCTCTTTAACTATTCATCCTTATACTTTCTATCATCTTACCCAGACAAAATTTTCACTATATACTTCTCTGGTAACTTACTCCTTCTAAATTCTTCAGCTTTTAGATTTAGTTTTATCTTCTACATTTTTTATCCCCTTCTACTGCCTAAATTCTGCTTCCATTCTTCTCTCAAACTCATCTACCAACTCTTTTGTATTTTCCAGATCCTTCTTTTTTTCCCATATATTGTTTTCTACTGTAAACTCTTTCTACTTCACCAAATACTTCATTACTCCCCTCACTTTTTGTTTATTAATTTTATTAACTTTCCACTTTTTTACTTCATCCACTTCCACTGGTTTCAGTTTCTCTACTTTCTGTTCTTTCCTCAGTTGCCTATATTGCTCAATTCTACTAACATTTACCACTGAATAAATTCTTATAGAGGTCAGTAGTTTCAACTTTACTATATTTTCAACACTACTTTCTCTATCTTATATGGCCTTACATATCTTTCTGTAAAATTCTTTACTGGTCTCTCTTTAAATACTAAATCTCTCATATTCAACATTACTTTATTACCTTTCTTCTAATCTTCTACTTCTCTTTGTCCTCTATCTGCTTGTCTTTTTATTTCTCTACTTTTCCCTTCCTTCTAATATCTACTTTCACCCTTAACTCTCTTCTATAGTTTTCCATGAAAGGTAAAACCTTTGTTGCTGCATAAATCTTGTTGTTTACTACTATTGCTAACCACTCTAGCCAATCTCTCTGCTTATACTCCATAAAAAACCTTAAATACTGTTCTAACTCTTGGTTTATTTGTTTTGTTTGCCTATCTGTCTGTGAATAAAATACTATTGACAATCTCATCTCTATTCCTAACATCTTATTTAACTCTTTTGTCAATTCTGCCATAAACTGAGATTCTCTATCTGATATGATACTTTTTGGTAACCTGTACAGCTTCCACACATTATCTCTAAATAGCCTTGCTAATCCCTCTATCAATGTTTCTTCTATCATTGCCACAAAATATGCTATTTTTGGTAACCTATTACATACTACCAATATCATATATTTTCCCACTACCAATAGCAACTTCATAATAAAGTCTACTGTCAAGTGCATCCACAGTTTTTCTAGTATTTTATTTGTCATCAACTTTCCCACTAGTGCCTCTATTCTATTCTTCATCCTCTGACACAAGTCATATTCTTCCACATATTTTCCTATGTCTTTTGTTACTCCTGACCACTAGTAGTTTCTCATCACTGACTCTGTTGTCTTCTATCTACCTTTATGTTCTACTACTAGCATATCATGATATAACCAAATGATCTCTATCCTCAACTCCTTATTCTTTGGTACATAAATTTTTCTCTCCTTCAATATTAAACCTTTCTCAATCTCCCACTTGTTTTCTCTCAGGTTCTTCACTCCTGTCTTCTTCATTTCTTTCACAACTTTACAACTTCTTCATTTTTTCCCTTAGCTTTTTCTATTATAACCACTTTGAGTTCTTCTATTATTACTTGTGTTAAATTACAAATCTAATGGTTCTTAATAAATACTTGGTTATTCTTATCATTTTCTACATCTACTTTCCAGTCCAGTTGTTTGCTAAGTCTATTTGCCTTTCCCATTTTTATTTCTAGAACATGATTTAGAGTAAAATCAAATCTCAACAGATATAGTGCCCAATAGGGTTGTCATCAATTCAATTTTTGTGTCTTCATCAAATATTCCAAATTCATATAATCTATCCAGGCTTCAAACTTAAATTTAGTGCCCTTCAATAAATATCTCCAATTTTCTAAACCTCTAACCACTACCAATATCTCTTTGTTGTTGCAGCAACCACTCACCAGAATGGCACTCATAGTATGCTTACTTCAGCAAAGCTTACAGGAGGCTATCTAGTAGTGGAAATTACAAGAGAACTCAACAAGGAGTCCTCACTGCATTGCTTCTCTATTTATATAAATACAATGTGGTCCATGCTACAACAATGTGTCTACCTCATGTCCTATTACTTATCCACCATACTTCTACCTCAAGGCTACCATGCCATGTCTATGTGCCCTGACATCATACTCTTTAATCTCCATCACCATGCATGCACCATGTGTATACTATGAGGAACTCATGTTCCTTGACGTCACTCTGATCTAGACTCCTCTCGATCCTTCTAGACTATTAGTCCTTCCAGATCATTCTAGACTCTGTCACATGACTTCCAGGTCATGTGCTCTTCCTCTATTGTAGACTAATAATTACTACTGTCCTATTTCTGTCCACTAACCCTAAAGTCTGTCCACACACTCATCTCATAACATTTGTCACATATCTCATCATTTTTCTCTGTTTTATTGAGAGACTTTGAGAGATGGGCTACTAGTCTCCACTTCCCAATACTACACTCCATAGATAACACTCCTTCTGTTGTATAATCTGATATATTCACCTCTATTTTCACCTTCTTATTCAAGTCTGGTACTACTAAACTGGATTCCATTATGAATCTTTTTCTCAATGCCTCAAATGACTTTTCCTGCATAATTTCCTATTCTTTTTTCTGTTCTTTTCTTTTCAACTCATGCAATGGCCTTGTTATCTTCACAAATTCTCTTATGAACCTTCTATAATAATTTGCTAGCCCTAAGAACTTTTGTATGTTCTTATCTGATTTAAGGACTGGCCAATCCAATACTGCTTTTACTTTTTCTCCTCCATCTTTATTCCCTCTAGTTCTATTACCACTCCCAAAAGTTTACCTCTCTTACTTTCTACTTGTATTTCTCTGGTTTCACATACAAATTATTTTTTTTTAACCTCCTCAATATTTCTGCTACTAGCCCATTGTGCTCTTCTTCTATTTCTATTCTCACCATTATATTATTTATGAAACTTTCTACCTTTCTTATATTGATCAAGTCTCTTAGCAACTCATTCATCATGGCCTGGAATATGGCTAGTGAATTCATCAGACCAAAAAATGTAACTATAGGCTCAAATGACTTTTCTGATGTTGTAAAGGCTGCTTTTTATTCATTTTCCTCCTTTATTCTCACATTGTTGTAATCCTATTTTAAATCTATCTTTGTAAAAAAATTTTTGGTTCTAATATTCTTAATAATGTTCAAAATAAGTGGCAGTAGATAATTGTCTTTCACTATCCACTCATTGAGATACTGATAATCTTGTACCATTCTTTTCTTTCTATCCTTCTTTCCCATAAAAAATACTGGTGCCATTTGAGATAACTTTGAGAATCTAATATATCCTTTTCTCAATAATTCTAATATAAACTTGCACATCTCTTCTTTTCCTTCTCTCAACAATGGATATACCTTCTCTTTTCTTAGCACAAATTTCTCCTTCAAATCTATTATATAGTCTTACATCTTTCTTGTTGGTATTCTCTCACTTTGCTTTTTTCTGAAAATTTTGATTTATTTATAGAATCATTCTGGCCTTAATTTTTATACTTCTTTTTCTGATCTTACTGCTTCTTTCTCTTCATTCTAAATTTTTCATTCTTCTACTATCTTCTTTACATCTATCTTCTTTACATCTATTGTTCTACTTTCTTTTGTCTTTTTCTTTTTCTTCTACTCTTCTTTCTTTGCTTCTCACTTCTCTTTCTTTTCTTTTTTTTTTTGTTTTAACTACCCTGATTTTTCTTGCTTTGGTCTCCACTTTTTTCTACACTTTTCTGGATATTTTGTCATCTTCATCTTTTCTGTTTTCCAATTGATCTCAAGATTGTAGCAAGTAAGCCATAGTATTCCCAAGATTACACTCCACTTTTGCCCTCCAATCACATCAATCTCTGTCCTCTTCTTATGTCCTTGATAATAAATATTGACCTCTACAGTATTTTTCATTAGCTCCTCCTTGTTGAAAGTTCCATCTATATTTATTATATATATGGACCTCTCCATTTTCTTTACTTTAAATCTCTGTTTCCTTGCAAACTTCAAACTCATCACCAATACTGTTATCTTACTATCCAATAATGTCTCTACCATTATCTCTTTCTGTATATCTATCCTTTTAAACCCAATTTTCACTGTTACCTTCCTCAACACTTCTCCTTCTTCTGTTGTTCTTCTTACTTCTACCACTTTTTTCTTTTCTCTTTTTTCTCTCAATATCATCCTTCTATCTTTTTCTATTTCATTACCACCTCCTTTGTCTCTTTACATCACTCTATTTCCTAGAACTTCAAATCTATTTGAAGATTGCAGTGTTGCAACCTTCTTTCAATTTTCTGCTTTACAATTTCTTGCTATATGTCCAAATTCTCCACAAGCAAAATTCTTTCTTTCTTACGTCACACACTCTCTATTCTCTTGCTTTCTTACCTATTCTTCTTGTCTTCTCTATTCCTTCTCTGCTCATTTCTCTTCCCTAATTCTACTTTTCTCCATTCTTTCTCTATTCTTCTTACTTCTTTTATTTTTCTTTCCTTGATTTTCCTCCTTTTCTCTTTCTCTTCTCTTATACTTTTCCTAATATTTCCATCCAATCTAATTGCTCTCCTATACCATTCCTCAATTTTCTTAGGTTGATATTCTGACTCCATAAGTCTTTGCTAAATACTCTTGTTTATTCCTCTCTTGAACTTCTCTACTAATGGCCTCCTCTTATAACCACTTTCTCTTGCCACTCTTCTAAACTCTTGTACAAACTTCTTTATAATCCTATTCCCCTGCTCTACTTGTTTTAACTCTGCCACTTTTCTTGACTCATCATCTCCTCCTTCAAATTTCTTTTTTATTTCTTCCAAAAAATCTCATATTATCTCATAATCTAATACTTCTGCTTCTAAATCCTCTATCACATTTTCCTTCTACACATCTCCTAATCTTTTCTGTATATACATCAGCACCCACTGTATTTGTTTCTTTACTATTATATTCCTCATTTTTGTCCTTAAATATAACTTGTATACTGTTACAAACCCTATTACTCTCTCTGAGCTCCCATTAAATGTTTGTGGCATAGCCACTTCCATATTGGACCTAGTGTTGGGCCTAGAAACTACTCCTATCTCCTCTCCTCTTGTTTTCATTAGTCTTTGAAGCTATATCTTTATAATAGTGATTTGTCCCTGATAATTGAAGATAATTTGTTCAAATGTGTCATGTTGACTCAGAGGTAATAGTAATATATTATTAATAGATAGAGAAGAAAGACCAGTGTTGGTTTCTCCCTCAAGATCAAACTTTTCAAACATCTCTATAAGTACTATTTAAGTCTCATCTCATACTGTCTACTAACTACTTGTCTACTACTCTACTTACTACTGCCCTAATCAAACTATTACACTATTATCTCTAAGAAAAGAATACCTAAGCTAAACATTTCCTTACTAGACAATGTTATTTCTCTATATAGACTAACTATAAGGGAATTAGTAATATAAAGCTTTTACTCAAAAGATATATATATATATATACTTTATAAAATACCACTTACTTAAATAATGAGATATGTTTAACCAGTGGCCTAGGTTTGATCACTAATATCTATGATTATTCATGTTGAGCAACTAGCTTTCCTTTATGCTTAGGATTTAGCTTCTAAGAGAGTAACTAACAATCATGTTGACTATTAGTTGAGAATAATAAGAAAGTGAAAGAAATAAAAGAGTTCTATATTAGATAGTTCTAAAAAGCTATCAAGTTTTAATATTAAAAACTTAAAACTAAAGAGTAAAATTAAAAAAGCAACATTTGATTAGGTAATCATAAGAGAACTCAATAGAGTTTTGAAGTATAATATATACTAGACTACTGGTCTATAATATATAAAATCCAGCCTACTTTAAAGGCTATATATATTATATACTATTAATATATAGTATAATATCATTGCCTTAGAACATTCTATATTCTTCTGTGACATATGATCATATAACTATGTTATGTAACATATGATCAATATATAACAGTAGCATATAAATGTCATACTAAACTCTAACCCTGAATAAAATTAAAGAAAAAAGAAAATATAAAGTAAAAGAGAAAATAAAAATAAAATAGAGTTCAATGTTTACAGCTCTGAAAAACAACATATTGGCCTTATAAAGTATACATAGACTTTGGAATAGTTCAGTTATAGTATATATACAAACCATTGTCTGTAATATATAAGATAGATTAGCTTGTACTTAAAACTTTATTAAGTTCTCTTGTAGTACTTAATACAAGAGTGTGTTTTTGTCTTATTCTTGAGATCTAAGTTGTAATATGAATAATCTTGGTTTTAGCTTATATACTGTTTGTCTGCTGTAGGATCACAACTTTATAAATAAAGTAGAGTTCAAGAGGTATAAGTTCTGATAAGAGATATATTACCAAAGAATACTAGAGTTTAGAGTTCAACTATTGTTGTTGTTGATTATTAGACTAGAAAAACACAATATATCTAATATAAAACTCAAAAGTTTTAAAATATAGCCCTGAGCAGAGGTTTCATTGGTAAAATACTGATAGAAGTCAGAATAGAGAAGCTTTACTATAGAAAACTAAGTGTTATGACTTAAACTTTTGAATAAAGATGAAAGACAACTTTTATATTAAGTAATATAAAAAAACTTAATAAAGTTCCAAGTACAAACTAGTCTATCTTATATATTATAGACTGTAGTCTGTACACACACTACAATTAACCTATTCTAAAGTACATATGCTTTCTATAAAGCTAACATATTGTTACTATACTATATGATATCATCTGTTTTAAAACCTTCTATAATCTTTGCTATGTTACATGATTATATGATAGTAACAGTCACAGATGTCATGTCTCTATCACATGTGATATCACATTACTACTTCTAACTAGGTCTAAAATAAAGAAGAAGAAAAAAACTTAAAAATAAAATAAATAAAAATGAGAAAAATAAAATCAAACAAAAATAAAAATAGAATAAAGTCAAGTCTATTATTCACAACTTTGGCATTGAGTGGAAAAAAGAACTCCGTTATAGAAGTCTGAGTTGGCAAGTATTACAAAATGAACCACTTACTTATTTGTGATATTTGAATCTTGAGTGCACTCTCAGAGGTTTAGGAGTGATTCAGAAGTTCAATAATGATGACAATGATGATTAAGATCAATATAGATAATAAAGGATAAAGATTGATATAAATTGATGTTGTTAAGTCTGAGGTCTAATTCTCAGACACAGAAATATATATATAAAAGAGTAATGGTCTATACACAAGCTATTGCTATTACATGATCAAAACTTGTACCTGATGGAAGCTGTTATCTATCATAGCAGCTGTTAGGCTAATTTTAAAAGGTAACTAATTATATCACTATATTGATATGCTTATATTTCTACCAATACATATTTGTTGTGACAACCACTTATCACAAGGATAAATGATCACACAAGCAATAAATCTCTTAAGACAGATATCAAGTGGGAATTTTACAAGAGAACTCGACAAGGAGTCTTTGCTTAATTAGAGTCCTATTTATACAATACATGCTTGGTCTGTGCTACTAATAATTAAGCCTGCCCTATTGTCCATGCTGCATCCTCATGTCTGCCTTAAGGCCACTATGTATACTTCATATACCCTGATGTCATCTTTCTGATCCTTCTACCACCTTCTAGGCCTATGACATCACATCATGTGATCAGTCATATAACTTTGATGTCATGTGCCTCTTCATTGTCCAAGAAAGAAAAGAAAAAGAAAAAGAAAACAAAATCCCTATAAAATCAGAAAATAAAAGAAAAAGAAAATAAAAATTGTTCATGTCCAAAGCATCCCATAACAATATTGCTTTGAGATGCATTATATATTGTTGTAAACGGATTGATAAGCACTTTCCAACACAAGTTTAATTATGCAAATCTGTTCAGTTGTTTATGAGATATTAGCAGACAAATCTTTTATAGCTACTGATGGCCTGATATCTCAGTCATTTATTATTGCTTTTGTACATCCCACATATATGCAGATAGCCCTTATTTGGGACTTTCTAGTATAACTTAGTTTGTGAAAATCGGTCCACTAGTTATGGAGATACAAGTTGAATGAAGTTTGTGACAAAAAGAAGTAAACTCTATTATAGAAGACTAAGTACATATGAGGTTTGTATAGAAATGGATAATATCACTGTGGAAAACAGGCTATTATTGGGATTGGATTTAATATATGTTATAAACAAAGATAATTAATAATAATTAATATTATTAAGTCTAAGATCTAATCTTTAGATATAGAGATATACAAAAGATTGATAGTCTATATACAAGCTGTTATCATCATATGATCAATACTCATATTTGAAGAAGACTATTATATATTATAACAAATGTTAGGCTAATTTTAGTAAATAACTAATTATATTACTATATTGATATACTTTTATATCTATAAATACTAATTGCTATGTAATATACCATATATTACCAGAAATAGTTTGATGTGTACTTTCCAATATAAGTTTGATCATATAAATTTATCTAGTTATTCATGAAATGATAGCCAATAAAATCTTATAGTTACTAATAGTTTAATATCTTTGTGATTTATTGTCACTTTGTATATTCTATATATATATATTGAATTTTAGTATTTTTGGTTCCTATCTTCCAAGTCATATTAAGAATTAGAAGAAGTATAGGTAATTGAGAAAATATATAAATAGTACAAGTAAAGATACAGATAGTACAAGAAATATTATAAAAGAGAAAAGAAGTTGAAAGAGGTTTAGTTGTAGTTATCTGCTGTTGAATATGTAACCTTGATAAGAGATATATAGAAGATGGTAATAATTTTACTAAGGAAAAGATCCAAAAGTCTGGATAGAAAAATTCTAAAGTAAGAAAGAATATGAAAGTTTCAGATAGTAAATCTGAAAACTTGTGGAAAGAATATAAAAGTTCTAGATTTAGAAACTCAGATAATTAACACAAGAAATGGCAATAATCTTAGCCTAAGAAATAGATCTAAAAATCTAGAAAAATCTAAGAGTAGAAAAAAACATAAAAGTTCTAAATAGATGGTAAATAGCAGAAAGGGGTCAGAAATTGACAAATAATGAGATATTTAAGCAAAATTAATTGAAAATAGATAAACTTACAATCAATATATTATATTTTAAGCAAGTTATAGTATTCAAACTAGAGAGCAAGAAGAATTAAGTAAGACTCAATACTTTAAACAAAAAAGAAAGTTAAATAGCAGCAACTTTGAGAAAGTTATCTAATAAGGTTAGAAAACCAGAGAAGATGAAAGAATACTATTATAGATAAAAAATACAAGGATTTTGTAAATAGAAAGTATGTAACTATAGATAGTAATTCTAAAAATATTATTAGATTTGATTCACATATAATTGAGGTTTATAAAGAATATTCAGAAAATAAATAAAGTATAATACTTATAACATATAAAATACAAATAACCTTTAGCTTTAGCTTATATGTTGTATCTTTACTTATTATATTAGTTACATATTTGGAAGAGGATACTTAGAAAGGTATTAAGTAATAATCTACCTAAATATAGTAAGATATGTCATTGTTAACACCAAAAAAGAGTACTTGTTTTAGTTAATTTTCAGAATAGAGGTTTACAGTTTAACTATCTAACTTATATATGAATATACTCTATTAAAATAAAGACTATAAGCAATTATTCAAAATTTGGAGAGTTTTTAAATATTCAAGCAGTATTCTATGAATATAAGAATATAATAAAATACTTCATAAAATTGTATAAGGAGTGAATAGTATTAAAAACATTTCACTAATTAAGTATTTATACTGTGATTAGTAGTATGACTAATATAATAATTAGTTAAGACTTAGTAAGTAGTCAAAAGAAGAATTTTGTATAGAGTTTACATAAAAGAACTTAATAGAGTTTCTAGTACAAAGTTATCTGTTTTATATATACTAAGTTAATAGTCTATACTACAGTATATCTAACCTATCCTAAAGGCTATATATATTACATGTTATTGATATATGATATGACACTATCATTTCAGAAACTTTTCGAAGCTGCTTCTTTCCTCCTACCACCATTTTGTGTGGTTAGCGCTCATAGGAAGGAATAGCAATTTCTTTGTTTTTACACTTCGAGCGAGTTAACTATGAAATTGAAACACACCCCCACCAAGAAAACGGCAGAGGAAATCAAGTACATTTCTCAACATTTCTTCAGTCCTGGCAAGATAAGTACTAGGGATGACTCATCAATGGATTGGAGCACTCATAACACTCTATCCTCACCTGCACCACGTGCCTCTCCAGCTAGTGAACATGTGGCGTCACCTCAAGTCCCATTAGCTAATAGGGACCCATCAGAAAGAAGTAGGGCAGAATATCCTAGCCCTTTTGTTCTAAACTACGGCAACAATCAGCCGTCAATAGCAACCTCCTGGGATGGGGCCTATCACGCACTATCCATTTTCGGAACCCAAGAAACTTCTGCGATAAATGCTGCAAACATCACGCAGTCAATCTCAAGAATGATTGATTACTTCAAACATAATCCAGCTGACAAGAATCCACCAGCTGGAGAATTTGCCAAGGTCGTTAAGGCTCTTTGGGGCCTTATCGCTATGATATACACTTCAAGGTGGGATCTCCTCCCAATTGAAGACAAAAGTATTTGCAAGCTTGTGGGCAAGAAGATAGTACCTGGGTATATGAAACTTGGGCTAGCAAATGACAAGACGGCAGAGAATTCTTCTCTGCCTTCTACCTCTCTGCCGTCAAATATGGCTGTTCCTCCCCCTCCCCCAAACCCTGTTCCAGCTCCACCATCTCAAGCATTGGTGGTCCCTCAGAAGGTCCCCAAGCCTTCCAACATGAAGAAATCATATGCGCAGGCTTCCAAATCTAATATCTCGAGAGTTGACGACATCCTTTGAGTGAAAGAAGCCTTTCCGCCTTTGTCAGCCAATGAAGTTAATAAAATTTTGAAAGTCAAGAATGGCAGCAAGGGCAAGAAGAAGCCCAAATTGAATATGACAACTAGAGGGCCATCCAGAAAGGAGGTCATCATTCCGATGACGAAACCTAATGCTGAGTTGATCACCAAATCAGTGCATAAAATAATTGCTAACATCAACGAACATCTGAAGAATTCCAATTCAGATGTCATCGCTGACTTCATTCGCTTATCAAACAATGGAGTTATCATCACCACAAACCGACCTGCTAACAAATCTAAACTTTCAAGAATCAAAAATTTCTTGAAAAAAATTGACAACATCGACCCTTCTTCAATTGAGGCTCCTCGCCTTCCAAAGTCCAAGTCTTACATGAAGATCGTCGGACTTCCTCTCAACTCCGAGTCAGGAACAATCACTCCCGACTTCATTGAAAGCGTTCTCAAGGAGACGCATCTTTTCAAAGACACCACATTAGCTTCAAAACCTCGTGTCATCAAGGCATCCCCCAAATCTGACAAGGCAGTGATTTGGGTGGACATCTGGGATTCCCAGAGTGGTTCTGTAGCTAAGAACATCATCAACTGATGTTTCAATATTGGATGCCACATCGCTACCATTCGAGGTACCAACACGAACCCAGGTATCCCTCAGTGCAAGAACTGTTGGAAGTGGGGCCACTCGACACTCAGCTGTTGTTCTCATGTCTCCAGATATGCCAAGTGCTACAG
>Ga0157364_1004920_pt1:2500-13451 | contig 13451 bp, 4 predicted proteins | sample AttsexASBM2_FD_111476 | JGI IMG/M metagenome (GOLD analysis project Ga0157364, IMG submission 111476) | Fungus gardens microbial communities from leaf cutter ant in Ribeirão Preto, State of São Paulo, Brazil - Atta sexdens ASBM2 | ecosystem: Host-associated > Fungi > Mycelium >... | reverse complement strand
TTTGCGTATTGATAGAGAAGGAGGTGCTATTACGACATCACATTTACATTTTATACAATAACTTCATTAATAATTAATATTTAAATGTAAAATTTAACAAATTTGTCAAAATGTTATTTGTTCGACTCTAGACTCAAAATTACGAATTACATTTAATATTATTTAGGACACTATAAAAATGTGGTAGTACGCGTAATAGCTCAATGAGAAACAAGGCTTTCCATAAAAATAGATTTAAAAAATTAATTTTGTTTAAAAAAGCATTTGGTTACAAAAATAATAAAAGAATTCAGTACAAAACGTATGCAAATTATATAAACATACGTATAATTTCTTCCGTATACAAGTACGTAGGTTACGTAATACTAAAAATCTATAGTACATGCAACATAAACTATAGAGTAATAGAGCTCTGATCGATTTGTGGAATAATTAGTTTAATATGAAATCTTGAGAGAGAGAGAGAGAGAGAGAGAGAGAGAGAGAGAGGGGGGCCGTGAGCAATCAACAATTACTTAGGAGGCCACATTAGCGAAATGCCATTAACTTTGCATAACTCAAAATGTATACAGCCAATTAAATAACAAATATAATACTCAAATATATATGTATATATTTGTATGATAATATGCTCAAGTTTTAAAAGAATGAAGAAATATGTGTAATTAAATGATAAACTGTACTTTAAAAACGAAATGCTTGAAAGTAAAAATGCATTATAAAAAATGCTGATTATTGTATATTGGCATATTAGCGTCATGGTGTAAGCACGGCAAGCTATTAAACAGATTATTCTATAAGTAACCGCTAAAATTCGCCATTTAATGGTGGAGATTAAGAGGGGCCATAATATGTACACTGGCAACATAATACCACCTTCTCCTCTACATCACAGAGAAGAATGGGAGAATTGCTGACACCTAAGGAAAGAATTAAATAAAATTGTCAATTATTTATCAATTAATAAATGTCTTTATTCCAAAAATACTCTGTAATTTATATTTAAACTACAATAATTAGCATTCATATACATATAATCAATATTTATAAATTATAATTTTTAAAAAACAAATCCTTGTCGTTCGAAATTATTCGTCATCACGCGGAGTAATTTTTGTCTTTTGTATAAAATTATAATTTATATTAATAATATTATATATAAATGTTTATTATTGTAATTTAAAGTCAATATCCTTTAAATAAAAAATATTGACTTTTACTTCTGTAATTGATAAATAATCGCCGGCATTATTTTTTCCTTAGATACTCGCAAGTACTCCATTATTCTCTACGTCAAAATCATCGAAAACATGTATTTATCTTAACTGTGTTGTAATTTCAACGGTCACATATGTAGTACGACATCTATATACGGTCACTTGTTATATTAAGAAAGAAGGAGGATCAATAAAATTATTTTTGAGTTCCTTATCGATTTTCATTAAACAATTTTTTTATAATATAAAGTATTATATAATATATTATATTATTATAGTATAATAGTATTATATAATTGTATTATATAATTAATACGAATGTCAAAAACAGTTATTATATGAAAAAAACTCGATCCATAAATCTATCGTCCCCCCAAGATGAAAATGAATATAATTCATTGTGAAAAAATTAATTTTTTTATTGCTCTTCACAAATGAGTGCCTATCAAAAGATAAGATTCACAAATAGATCACTATTAATTACCTACAGATTTAAATCTCTATATCGCATTAAAGTTGTAATTATAATAAAAAAACAGGTTTTTTATTTTTTTTAATTTTTAAAATTTTAGAAACTACTTCAGTTCGAGCGCGGCTTATGATTGCGTTTCAAGGCTGAATATAATTTCAGCGCACAGTTTACAAAACGGGATATGTATTTATATAAATTTACACCGAAAATAGTATTTAAGCATTGAGAAATAATCTAAATTAAATCATAATTAAGGATATAATTACCAGAGGCGGCGAAGTAAAATTTTTCAGTGTATGGAGTTCCCGAGGTTAGATTGGGAGAGAAGAGGAGGGTAGGGGGATAAATATATTTCCTCATACATATCTTTTCTATATGGCAAAAGTATTCTAATTTTATTTTTTTTAAATAAAATTATTAATGATCCTCCTCCACATTTAATTTATCGATCATTTCTCGATAAATGTATAATGTCGCAATATGATTTACGTTTTTCATTGTCGATCGAAGATAAGATTAAGATTTTAAATGTCTTAAATAAAAATGATCTTTCATTCGAACAAAATTGATATAGGAATTGTTAAAAGAACGCAAATAAATTTTACGTATTTTAGTACAAGATCTCTGATCTCGAGACTGTCACGTAAAAATTGCATTACATCCTTCAAGCAATGTAGTGGCATTTTTTTTCGTATGTTTGTAATTTCTAAATTATAATTTCTAATTTCTAAATTTCTCCCTGATCAAATATTATATAAAAATATGAAGTTCAGTGTATTCCATACATTGAATCATTCAGTGTATGGAGTACTCCATACCAACCATACTGGAATCATCGCCCATGATAATTATTCAGTTGTATATTTATATTCGTGATGTCTAAGACACCTCGTTTATTTTATATATCCTTTGACAATACATTCTCTTACATAAACTATTATTGCGAACAAAATTTTTTTAAACAATAAAAACAACAGAAGCCTCTATAACGATTACAATCTTGATGCGGTATGGAGACTTGGATCTGTAGATAAATAGTGATTATTAGAAATATATCGGATGATAAAATTATTGAAGATATCTAAAAAGAATCGCACCGGATATCCGGTAGAGCAATTATCCGACCTGCATTTTCCCGATAACCGATATAAATTCTAAAATTTAAAAAAAAAGAGAAAAATAACAATAATAATCGATCAACTGTGGAACAGGATATTATTTGCAATACAGTTTTAACATTACTTAGTAATTAAAGTTTAATATTAATAAATTCTTTATGATGGACAATAACATTTCAGCATTTTCCGACGACAATCTATTTCGATTATCGCTATAAATCATCATAACTATGCAAAGCTATGAACTATGTAAAAAGTTCAGTTGAAAAGAAATAAAATTCTGCATCAATGATACAAACTTTCAATATGAAATTTTAGCCAGATATATTGCCGAATACTAATGCTGTTCAACCGGATAATAAAAAAGTATAATACCGGATAATACCGGATATTTTCCAGATATCTGATGCATCTCTAATGATCATCTATATGTCTCTTTATATGTCTCAACTTTTGATCCATATATCAAGAGCATCAGACTTCGAGCAATTTTATCAAAATTCTACGAGAGAAAAATATACATATATATAATTTTTTTCTGTATATATACTACTCATTTTAATATATAATATATTTCATTCTATATACATCTTAATTAAAATGAAATATAAGTCAGAATGAGCAATATATATTCCACAGCTAAAGTGTAAAATTTAATAAATGTACTATTATAATCTATGTATTTATGTAAGATTTTATCAACTGAATATAAAAATATCTACTACATCTAGTAAATGTATTTATTTTCTAGACAATATATAATGCATACTTGCTACAACATATTAGTAAAATAAAGGATCTCTAGTCAAAAGTAATAAAAAAATTTATTTTTGTTATTATAAGCTACATTTGTCTTCATCTTAGAGACGAGAGAGATCTAAAATGTTATTATGATAGCAGAGTAATACGATGAACAAATATATTTTATTAGTTTACTTATTAGTCATGAAAAGGGCTAGGTATCGTAGTGTCAAAATAAATAATTGGTGCTTTATTGGATCGAGTTTTTCTTACATAATTATTATTTTTGACATTTCTAATGTTTGTACAACATGAACAGAATTGTTTAATGGAAATTAGTAAGGGAATCAAAAACGACCTTATTCCTTCTTTAAAAAATTATTTATATTGTTATATGAAATGATACAAAAATTCTCGGATGAACCATAAGAGATTTGATGAAGCAGTGTCAGTATCATTATCTTCGAGTGGCAATATAACATAAATTTTTAATATGATAAGAGAATATCACAATATAATATAAATTTCTGATAATATGATGGTATATCATAATATGATACGATAATGCCATTTTTAGATTATCTGCTCTGTTTTATTTATATGCTCTATATAAAATATAAATATAAAACTTTTAGTATTTCAGTGACGGAGAGATATAACAACTTAATACTTACAGAAATACAATATAAATCAAACTGAAATCTCTTGATTTTATGAAGTTTTATTATTATATCTTTTGTCATATCTTTTTATTTTGTTTATAAATAAAATGTATTTAGTAACTCTGAATATGTTTCGATATAAACTTTCATTAGAATTTGAAAATGTTTTATCTTTTATATTCATCATATATTGATTTTGGTCTTTTTATGTTTCAACATTTTCGTATTCAACGATAGCAAACTACCGTTATATAATATAATATAATATATTGTTTTATTAGAATTTGAAAGTATTTGATTCTTTATATTGATCACGTCTCTATAAATTTTTGATCTTATTTTCGTATTCAGCGATCCCAAAAAAAGATATTACATTAAATATATTTTTCTTCTTACTGTTAGAAAAAATCAGATGTGAAAGAACTAATTATATAGGTTTATCGTGGAAAGTTTTATGCGAAAATTGATAATTTCTTCATAGCGCACTCATTTTTTCCTTCAAACACAACAACTATTTTGTGTTATCTTTAGTTATAGGTAAATAAAGTATCTCTGGTCTACCTAAGTTTTGCGATTTTTTTAAATTTTTTGTTAAGTCCAAAGTTGAAAACTGATGACCTAATTTAAAATATTTCTGAAAATAAAAAGGAAAATATTTTTTAATACTTACATGGATGCAGTAAAGATTTTAAGAAAAAATAGTCTAAGTCCATGTTTCCACCTTTTTTGTAAAAAAATTTTAGAAAAAATTAGATGAACCACTGTTATACATTTATAAGATTATAAGTTTCTCAACATTATATTGACATTACATTATTAATATGTAAAAATACACGAAGAACTATTTTCTAAACAATTGATTTATCTGTTTATTTATTGTATTTATTTTTATCTATTTATTTCTACGATATTTAATAAATAAAATAGAATCAATAGTCTGAAATAAAATATAAAAAATACGTTATAATACATGTATATACACTTAAGTTGCGTTCCGTATTGACGCTTACAGGAATGTAAACATCATTTGTCTTCCTTTAATATTTGCTAGATAACAAGGATGAAGTGATGCTTACAGCGTGTGAGTGTGAAAACGAAATGTCTTCAGTATGACTAGGTTGCATTCTGTTATGCATATAATGCGCACAAGAGGTCATCATTTTATCCTTATTCAACTTTGCGAACATCCAGAGAACGCGTTTCGTTCATACGTCAGCAGGTCGCCTTGAAGACGCGTAGCCTTGGATATCGACCGACCCGGCTCGACTCACCTTCGCCACTCGTCTGTGTGTTCCGACTGCGATCCCACGCGCTCTCTTTCCCCCCCCCCTCTCTCTCTCTCTCTCTCTCTCGCTTTCTCGCTTTCTCTCTCTCTCTCCATCCTTCCGGCAACCGTGAGCCACGGCGTCGCAGCCTCAGCCCCAAAGACTCGAATTCGCCAAGTAGTATAGGCCGTGCAAACGCCTACGCCGCCTGCCTCAGGCTCGCAAGCGACTATGTCCCGAATTGCGAGCGAAGCGAAAGCTCTCGGAGAGAACGAAGGGGTCTGGCCGCCTTGTCTTATCCTCTCCGAGTCCTTGCTGCAGGGCAGAGTGGTGCTAATTCCAATCGGATGGATTAAAGTCACTTGATGAATTATTTTTAATCAAAATCGATACGCGACCGCTAGTCTTCGAATACCGATTCGCATTTGCTGTAAATAACATCAATGGAAATGAATTAGAAATATATAGCTTGTATTATTACTTGTATCCCGTCTTTTCTGCGTGTTTGCCATAGGGTGCGACCCTATTAATTCCATTGGGATAAATTAACACACGCTGAATTATTCTTCGTTCCGCTATTCCGGATAATATTTTCATGCCTCGCTGCTATCTCGTAATAGTATCACCATCCGTTTAAAAGCTAATTAAAAGTAGAATGTTTAAATAACGGCTCGGTGTGATCGATGCGAAAATGGTGAGTTTCGGCTAAGAGTAATCCGTCGTCGTTACAGCTGTCACTCTTCTCGTACGCGCCGGTATCTCGCAAACTCTTCCGGAGTGGCATTTTCACCCCCATCCCGCGTCGCGAGTCAGAGTTTCGTGCCATAGACTATGTTTGTGCTTTACGGTCCTTTGTCACGAGTTCGCTCCATCCTTCGCCTACCCCTAACCCATCCTTCGTGACGCGAATTCGACATTGTCTTTACCGTCAAGATTCGTCATGGACGCGGGCGTCGCATCTGACGCGACGCGACGGCGATTATAAAAAAAAAAAGTAGATGTTTGAAAAGTCGGCTAAAGCGCACGCGTCTCCGAACCTATTAACGCCAGACAGATCAAATCAATAAATGTATACACATCTCGTGTATTGTCTGAAAGAAAATAAAATTCTCATCTCACTTTAATAAATAAAATTCTGTTTAAACCTTATTCTGCGAGCAAAACTTTCTAAAAATCAAAGTATATATTTTTTTACGTATTAATTTATTTATTGTAGTTTAAGAATAATCTTTACTACAAATGTGTGTGTTGTTACTAAAGATATTAATTTTAAAAAATGTATAATATATTTTTGTATGTGTCTAAGTGTTATTAATTATTTTTTTAGTAAGGTCATAAAAAAATCTTGAAATAAAAGTTATTTTATCTAAGAAAATCTATATAATGACTTGAATCTTAAACAAAAGTTTTAAATTACTCTTTTTAATATTTTCAATGACAATAAAATAAAATAACTTTTATTTGTTTTATAAATAAATTTTTTATAACTTCATGATTTAAAAAAATAATAAATGTGTATACTCAAATTAAATATATTGTATATTACTATTCTTTTCATTGTATGATTCTTTTTTAAATTAAATATTAAAAAGAAACGAATAGAAATCTTTTCAATTGTAAATAGATTTTTGTGAGCAATGCAAAATTTAAAAATTAAAAAAATATTTTTCGTGCATTAGTTTAATTTTTTTTTAAAATAATTTTTAGTTCGAAGAATTATGTTGAATAAATCAAGATTTGATATAAACGTATTATTTTTCTTAATTGTATTTCTTTAGCAGATTAAAAAAAATGACAAAGCAACGCCGGAGGTACTTACATAGCAATCTTGTACTTAGAATCTTACGAAGAAGGAAAATATTATGGTCGAATGTCGACAAGATGTCAGGATTTCTATGCATACGTCTGTCTGTATTTTTACATTATGAAACTCGGGCGCCTCTATATTACTCAAAGAGAATGCACAGTGCGTAAACAGACATAAAAAGAGAAGCGAGGGAAAAGTGACAGCAGATAAGGGGACGAGAAATATTCTGTGCACAACTTTCTACTAGGAATACTATCAACCGGAGTAATGCAAATACACAATTTTTGTTAAAAATAAATCATATAAGTAAGATGTGTTGCTACAAAATGCAACATACATAGAAAACGGAAGAACAATTGTTATAAAAAGTCAGATAAAAAAATTAAAAATTAGTAATTAATCAATATAAATAGAGGTTTGTTTAGGTTTTAAAGAATATAAAACTTGAAAATATATAATACTAATAATGCAGACACTAGATGTGTTACGTAAATTTATTATTAAATAACATAAAATTTTGACCTCTATGCACTTTCCTACGTATAATAGTACTGGCATATTGGAATAGCCAAACAAATTTTCACAATTCATTCTCCTACCGCGCATACCTCGGGAATGGTACATCTTGTCTTTTTACATCCTGGATGTGTACGCGATTATACACATACAGGGTATCTCAAAACGTACGATGAATATTTTATAGATAAATTCTTTGTAACACTTTAAGATAAAAAGTCTAATAACACAAAAATGTCAAAACTACGACAGTTTTTAAATGGGAAGAGTTAAATGGGAACAGTTTTTAAAAATTACAAATGACGAGGGGAAATTTAGAATTTCGATCGCTCAGGGATAGCAAGATGCTATATGAAGAGGAATTAAGGAAGGGAGAAAGCATGCTTCCTTAAAAATGTTTTCGATAATAACAAGCCTCCAGAGTATAATCTCATTATAGGCAGATTGCTGAAAGAGTTTCCTAGAAGATGTTACTTATCTTGTATAACGCCATACTTTGGGAGAGCTATGTACCCTCCATAATGGAAAGTAAGTCATCATGATCCAGAAATCTGGTAAACAAGTGGAGGATGTAAAGTCATACCGATCCATTAGCTTTTGTTATCTGTCTTTTCCAAAATAATGAAACAACTATTCATACAGAGGATATACTTATCATTGAGCAGAGACAGCTAATACTAGACCATACGGGCTCCGAAAAGAATACAACACTATAGTCCAGACAGCACAAAATATTTATGATAAATATTTATTATTATTTATTTTCTGAAATTTTATATAAATATTTTATACATATTTTATATAAAGCTTTTATTTAAACTATTATTAAAAAATAGATTAAATTTAATGTAATATTTATAATACATATAAATAAATATTTCTATTAAATATTTTTTATTTGAATTATTATGTCTTATTAAGTATTTCCATAACATTTACTACAACATTTACAAATATTTACAAATATTTTATAATAAATATTTATGATCTATGCAATTTAAAACTACAGAAATATTAAAATAATTTGCGAAATATTAAAATAATCCTTATAAATATTTATAAATATTTTGTAAATAATTTTAAACATTGTATGCTAGGAGAATAAGTACATATAAACTTCTTCTTCTTTTACTTCTTCTTCTTCTTCTTCTTCTTCCTCTTCCTCTTTCTCTTCTTCTTCCTCTTCTTCTTTCTCTTCTTTTTCCTCTTCTTCTTTTTTTTCTCTCTTCTTCTTCTTCTTCTTCTTCTTTCTCTTCTTCTTCTTCTTCTTGTCTGATAAGTGGATTTCCGATTCTTGATTAGAATCGCATAATACCATGAATCTTTGCATAGTCTTGTGGATAAAATTATGTAAGAATAAAATATGATTGCACATTGGTGCCGCCATATTCTTACATCGACGCCATCAACCAATCCCAGTCGTCCTCAATTCGAAAATCTCTAACGTGAGCGTCTCTAAGGTCGAGCTACCAACTTTCGCGCAAAAGATGGTTTCCATTGTACTCATCATCGGTCGTGATTTTCAAGATAATTTCGCGATATGACATGGCTTTTGTGCTCGTCTATTCCTAACTTCTGGTTATTCCGTTGCTCGATACTGCAAAAGATATTCATGAGGGCTTCCATTTTCCCTCCCTCCTTGATTTGATCGACGCCGCGCGAGCGCGTTCTCACCGGGCGTATCAGTAAAAGAAGGTCACCGGAGGATACTTATGAAATTGTAAGAATTTGATTTTCGCATTTGTAGAATTTCGCTTTTGACTAATTTTCGTATATAGAAACAAGTTACAAATATATGAAATAAATTTTTACTTTTTTAATTATCTAAACATATTTTTATTAGTACTAATTAAGTTGATTTCTGAGAAAGGGGATATTTCTTTAAGAGATCTACATCAATTCGTCAATATTTCCTCTATAACAATGATAATAAATTTCACATGATATATCAAATTAAACAAATAATATCTTTATCGTAAATAATAGATATTTATTTATTATTACTAAATTTATATTATAAATACACAGCGTACTAAATCCATTTCACTTAATAATAACAGCAGTTTATCATCATTGCGATATTTTCAGATTTTATTTGTTCTCTATAGTAAATAATTAAAACCCAAACATTCAAATTCATTTTCGCTCGATCATTACAAAAAGTCGGATCAACTCCTATAATATAAGTAGTTGAGACCACTATCTGCCCCCATAATACAATATAGTTTTAAAGTGCCGTAAGCAAAAAACGAACATTAATTTAATTAATTCCGAATTGACAAACGCAAGCGTTGTTTTAGCGAGCCGGCGATTTTGGGGAGTAGATTGAATTACACAAGGAGAGGAATGGAATAATGTACAATTGGGTCATCGACGTGAGATAGATTGGCATGCAGTACTCGTCCGTTTGCTTTGCAAAGATCATGATTTCTGATTCGGTGCTTCAGAGATACTGAACACGGCGCACACTCTTGTCCTCCTGCCACCCCCTTATATTCATTCTCATCGTCGATTGTGATTGCCGCAGAGGTTGTTTGCATATTATCGCCTCTGGAATTGAATTACTGTCGATTTAGACATATTCGCATCACGTGATGAGTCGAGATCCGTCTTCCTAGATTGATAATGCGAAGGGTTTCCCGTCCTTTCACACGGAAAAGGAGAGATTTATAATGTACGCGGTATTGAGAAGATTTCGCCGATCATGGCAAACGGCAGCGAGTACCAATACGGGTCCTTTGTGAACGATGATGTTTAATATAGGCGCGTTGAATGCCGACACGACTAAGAGTCGTCTGCTGCCTGCGATATATACTTTCAACGAATCTGTAATATATTCCACGGGAGATGCCACGGAGATAGGCGCGTATCTGATCTGCAGGCATTTCAACCGGGCTACACACCGACAGCATATTCAACAACTCAAGGTACATACTATTGTACGAATACTATATACGAAGAACGGAATTATAAAAAACGTTTCACACCTCCCCCCCTCGAATTCCAGAATCAATTACATATCGTATCTTAAACTTAATTACTCTTAAACTTAATTAAACTTAAAAACTCCGAAATGGAAAAAATAATAGCGTACAATATTTTGAAAAACTAAAATATAAAGATGTGCAAATTCTTCGAATTGAATTGAATTGA
>Ga0157364_1004919_pt1 | contig 13452 bp, 5 predicted proteins | sample AttsexASBM2_FD_111476 | JGI IMG/M metagenome (GOLD analysis project Ga0157364, IMG submission 111476) | Fungus gardens microbial communities from leaf cutter ant in Ribeirão Preto, State of São Paulo, Brazil - Atta sexdens ASBM2 | ecosystem: Host-associated > Fungi > Mycelium > Unclassified ... | reverse complement strand
GAGCATATTTCTGCGCACAAGGCTCGTCGGGGATGAGAAAAATGACATCCTCGCGCGTCCCACCCCCTTTTCCCTACCCTTCGCGACGCGGCTGTAAAGGACATTGTGTGTATAGGGAACTGCCGTCAGCCTTAGCGAGGACATTTTGCGAACACGTGCAGCCTGCATCCTGCCTGCATTTCATGCGTTTCCTCTTTTTCTCTCTTTTTCGCACGCGTTCCGTCTGCTGTTCTGATCCACGCCAAGCAGTTTTCCCCACATTTGCGGAGAAAATTTCCCAAAGTCGCGATTAGTGGCGACCGTCGGTAATGGGCAGGATTTTCCAAATCTCGGTGGGAGACTTGCGCCTGATTTATTTTTATTACGCCGGACTTTAGTCGTTGTTACGCTTTGGCCGACGATGAGGATTAAACCTCATAATCGTAATACGTCGCGGTGGATGATGTTATTAAATTAGGAAGCCTGGTTATGACGCGGAGATAAGCGACGCTTAGGTACAGGGCGTATGCGGCTACGGTAAATTAATCGGATTAATTAGAACCATTCGTCAGAGAACTCCAGAGCGATAAGGTCGGCACTTTGCGACAAAAGAAGAAATATATGTCGCAAAACTACAAATATTATTCGCAAGCTCTTTACTTGCGAGTCTCATCATAAGAAGATTGTAACTAATTCTTTTGACGAGTTTCTAAAATGTTTTCCATAATTCCACAATATAATTCCACAAAAAAAAAAGGAACAGAATAAAAATGTTATAAATTTAAATGGGATATTCTATCAAGTTTGAAATTTTATAAAGTTATAAAAAATGTTTGAAAATTTTATAAAGCAAATACTATGCGAGCTCTTCTTTCGCAAAATATTATAATAGTCTTGTAATCGTATCACACAAAATTTTACAACATAGACTATCGCGTCGTATCATATTACAGGAAAAACGGTGACGGGAGAAATCGACTACTTCATTATGGAAACAATGAGAATCGTTTCGTCAAACGTTGCGGGAGCTCGCGTTTCTCGATTCCCACGTAGAAAGCGCGGAATAAATTCTCGAGCGTTGGTCGTACGTCGTCGGTGATACTTCGCGTTCAAGTCGGAATTATTTACGTTATTCTCGACGAGCCGTCACTCGCCGCCATTTACGTATAACACATCAGAAGAGAAAAGAAGGAATAAAAAGAAAGAAAAAGGGTGAAAGAAGAGAAGAAGGAAGGAGAGAAACTAGAGTGTCCGAGAGGCGTCACAAACACACACGTTATATACCTGAATAAGGGACGTTATCCCAGGAGAGCTAAGAACTCAAGATTTTCACCCCCTATCGCCCCGAAAATAGTTTTCTGTAACGGAGTCACCACCTCAATAGAAGAATACATATCGAAATAATCCAGCGAAAATTATTCTGAACGGATTAATATTTATGAATGTTGAACAAAATTTCCTGTCAACGCGTTACAATCTGACCTGTTGTCGCTGACTTTGAAGACTCTCGATGAATAACAGTTTTTTTTATTTGTTATGCCAATGTGTAAGTATTTAAAGTACAAAACAATATTTTGTTGTACCTACATATACTTTACATCTCTCTTCTAGCATGTGTAAGTCCAGAAATAACCATTAAATATAAATATAGTAAATATAAATAACAATAAATAAAGAAATAATTATTTTAAGAAATAACCATTTTTGGAACTCTTCTTTGATTCATAGAATAAGACATAGATTCACGAGGCATTAGAAGTCAACGCTAGTAGCGCATACTGAGATTTGCACAAATATAACCAATGATAAAAATATATAAATAAAATTTAATAACTTTTGGACGTTTCTGAAAAAAACATAATTTGCGATTCACTAAACAATGATATAATTGTAATTATTTACATATATATATGCTGAGAATGCGATTAAAACGGAGCCACAATATCCAGAAATTATCAAATTTTATTTATATATTTTTATATATTTTTATCTTATTTTAGCAAGTATAAAACAAATTAATAATCTTAATGTTAGACTAAAGTTATTGAGGACTATAAAAGTTATCCGCAGAAATTAATGCACAAATAAAATCTCCAATGTATAAAATTTCACTACATTACGTCGGAACTTTAATAAATATAGAACAATATAAAACAATAATTGTGAGAATTATACGAGCGTAATGAAAAATTATTCCAGAGATACCTAAATATTTTCATACAGTGTATATTCATACGAACTTTTATACATATAAATTTCTTCATCTTTCACATAAGGAGAAAAATATAGCTTACTCAAATCCGGTGAATATTAAAAGTGTATGAAACGTATACAGCGCGTTTGTGCAAAGTCATGAATGCGCAAAGTTTCAAAATTTGAAAAGTGGAATGCCAACCGAGCGGCGTGAGAAATAAACTACCCAGACTGCTGACCAGCTCCGAGAAAGAATACCCATTCCTCAAAATCTTATCTCTGAGCAGAACGATTCTAGCTCTATGGGAAGTGTCCGCGCGTGGGTGAAATATCGCGAGAAAATTCGTATGTACGTTTTCACGCGGCGACACGACGACCGGCGTGAGATGCAAAAAGACAGATAAAGAAACACACGCTGCCGGCTGAATGCAATGGGTACGCATTTGGCATGGATAGATCTCGAGCGACACTAAAACCGTCACGATTTCCGTGCGATTGTCACAGCGAACGGTTGGACAAGCATTGTCCGTCAGAAAAGAAAAAAAACGCAGCGGGTGGCAACGTTAGAAAATTCGCCTGAGGCTGGAGAAAAAGGAGAGGAAAAGAGACAGAGAGAAAAAGAGATGGCAAGAGGCTAAGCCGAAAGCTTTTCGAAGGATGACGTTCCCCTCTCTGCACCAACGAGTTATTGTGCACGACGTTCTTGTGTCTTTCTTCTTCCTTTTTTGAATTCTCGATGCTTTTCCTCTTTCTTCGAGTGATCCTACATCCAACGCTTACGTCTCACACACAGTGTATTCACATCGTGGTTTTGCATTAGATGATGTATGTCCGATGTTTAAATGCAATTCAAAAATTCGACATAAAAACTGTGAATATCATAAAAACAGTTTCATGTAGATAGTTTTCAAGTTGAAAGCGTTCTTTCGAAATTAAAAACATTGATCGAATAGCTCGTTTAACATTTAACTCGATTTCTCTGTTATTCAATTGTTCTTCATTCTTTACAACATATATCACGTCTCTTTAATATCAAAGAGAATGGTGTAAATATCAGCGATATCTGACTAGTCAATTTAAGGATAATTCCAGAACATTTCAGGTAAAAATCTTAGTAGGATTTACCCATCGATTAATTTTCATTATTTAATTGATTTTCATTGATTCGCGCAATATTATGAGCTTTGTATTCAAATTAAGATTTTATACAAATTAATTAAAACGCTAACTAATTTGGAATAATATTATTTATTACTTTATAAATAACATCAAATGAATATTTCGTCAACACAAATTTTTCTACCATGTTTCATTTCAGACATTAAATTCAAATTTTCAATTGATAACTTATTGCATCTTTAAGAGAGGATTTGTATCCAAACACAACTCTTCTTTTCATTATTTTTTCTTTTTTTCATGTTCTGATATTTTTTAGAATGAAAGAATGATAAATTCCAAAATAAAGGCCAACTCTGAAATTTCAGGGATTTTCCAGAATACATAAAATTCCAATATAATTCCAGAATCCAAGGATATTCAAGAACTGTTGGACAGCATGTTATACTTTTGTCTCCTAGCTTTGGTATGTTTCAAAATAAATAAATAACGTAATACATATTAATCTCAATGCAAAATGTTTATCTATTTATATTTTCCGTGTTCGTGAATTTTTTATAAAACCGATTAAATATTGAAAAAATTATTGAAAAAAGATCTAATTGTAAGAAGAAACAAATGAACTCTCTCTTTGGAAGATCTCTCATTGTCAACTTTTCACACTCAGTTAAATGTGATCAGTTGAAAGTTAATGTTAATTGAGACGTACACAGGAAAATAAGATTACATCAAGCGTGTCCATTTTACATACGGCGCGACCATCAACCATACAGAGGAAACATGCATCATAAAGCCTAACGACGTAAGCCTAACATCGTCGCGTAGACGTCTCCATCTTTCTCGTTTCTTCATTTTCTATTCCTCCGTCCCTTTTACCCTCTCATCGAGCGATGCGGTGTATACTTGGCTTCGTATTAGTTTCAATGCGAGCGTGTGTCAATGGCCCCGCGCCAAAATTGCAGAAACACGCCGGCCGTAGCCGCTGATGGCTTTTCGGTCTTCTTGCTTGATTTTTGGTAATTACGCCGCGCGGCGCGGACGGCTAGCAATCTCGTAGCCGGTACTCGAGCTGCCTCCGTGAAACTTCACCCGATGATCGCTCGGCAAATAACAGAGACCGGCAAGCAACGTGGCCGAGAGCTCGCAGGAGACGCTGTGCTCCTTCGCCGCGATTCTATCTGTCCTTCACTCCTCATCTCCTCCCTCTCGTCTTCGTACGATTGTTCCGCAGGCATTCCCAATGATCGTGCAATTAGTCTCACGCGAAGGAATCGCGCCGATTTCGGGAATGAAATGTTGACGCAACATGCTTTTTAACACGTTTACTCAAGACTGCGGTGTTACTTATTTTTATTATGTTATGCATCAGTAGTTGTTCAGTTTGAAAGTGATATCTTTCAACTTCCTCAATTTTTCAGTTATCCTGTTCAGTATGATGAAAAAATCATTTATTGCAAAAAATTCTGCAATTATGAAAATTATAAATATATATATAATTTGTTTATTAAATGAAATAAAAGGTAATAACTGTCTTTCTTCTGTAACTTCTGTCTCTCCTTTTTTAAATAACTTATTGACAGCACGATGTGATTAAAATTGTACGCATTATTCGTCTCGCTCTGTAAATTTTCCCCAACAGCATCTCGTAATCCTATAAATCTCGTTTAACCCCCGGCTATATCTACTTGACGATTTATTCAGACGGCCAACACAACTAAATTAAAGAAAAATTTCCGATACTCGATCCCCATTACAAAAGGCGACGATGTTATTCATCTCCGACGGATTGCATACACACGTAAAATCATATTTCATGTCGAAGAGTTTGGACCAGTAAAATTCAAATCAGTAAAATTAAACCAGACAGTTGTATTTGTAAATTTCATTAATTTTTCTAAATTTATTTCAGTTTGACTTAACAATTTCTAAACATTCAACAATAGTTCCTGTCCATCGTGGTAAAATTTCACGGAAAGTAGACGATGCAATCTTCATCGTCGTTGCTATCTCTCTGAAAGGAGTCGCGCGTGAGAGTATCCATCAACGTTATCTCGAGATCTTCACACGGTCTCGGAATGGATTCATTAAGGGCGAGATTCATTAGCATCCCAGGGGAGATTGTCGTTGGTCGGGGTTTCGCGCCTCCACGTTTCTTCTGTCGTTTTCATCACATTTCCTTCCGTCATATTCTAGCGTCACCACAAACACTAGTTTAACTATTTTCTAAATTGTAATTTCCATATTGTGTGTCGAATTACAGAGTGAAAGCCACAGAATTCTGTAAACGATACGATAGTTTCAAAAATTTTACTACTAGATATTTAACGTCACACTTTCATGTTACACACAAAAAATTCCAAAATGACTGCGAGAAAGAGGATATCTTTTGTTATGTCTTGAATGGCGTATCTGACTTTTCAATAGTCTTCTCTAGACTTTTCTGATAGTCATTGCTAACTGACACTACCTATATTTTTCAAATGTTAATAAAAAGTAAATGTTATCTAAGTAAATATAATATTTGAAAGACATAAAAAGTCGAATGTAAAAAGCATACAATATACTATCCATGAAAATATAGTTTACTGAAATAAAAATTATTCAATATTTTATCATTGCATGCTTTTGCTCAAGAAAATTATTCATATTTTATTATTATATGCTTAAGATAAAAAAATTTTACTATAATGTAATAAGACGAATAAAAGTCCGTTAAGTAAACAACGTGTTAAGATTTGTCTTTACTTATAATAATATGTTTTTCTATTACATGCTCTGTAAAAGAGAGAGAGAGAGAGAGAGAGAGAGAGAGATATGACATTATTAAAATCTCTTATAAAAATGTCATATAATTCGCGATGCATTCGTGGCGACCCTCGTGGCTTCCAGATGGGCCAAGCTTAATCCTTTGGATGACACAATGTCCGCGTAACCGACGGAAGAACGGACCTACAAGGAGGACGGAGAACAGGGAGAGAAAAAGATCTGGAGGACTGCCGCCTCGTCATTCCGGTGTCCCATAATCCTCCGGGAGCATTCGCGATCAGACAGGACACACTCTGCGTCTGTGTGCTCGCACGAGCTGAAGAGAAGCCCGAGGAAGAAGAAAACGAGTCGCGCGACCTGAATAACTCCGTCCGGATGTTTCTAATGCGCGGCTTAGCGGACTCACGAGTTCGTGAAGAGGACCGATGAACTTCGGATAATCATGCAACCTTTTTTTTCCTCCCCCTAAATTCGTAGAATATCCACAGCGATGACTCGGGCTTCAATTTATCATAATGAATTATCAGGTGCAACCGAGTAAATTTTATTGCAGACAATAGATACATCTACAATATACAATTAGTCAAGGAATATTGCATGATTTATTAAGTAAGTTAACTTAATACTAACTTAATAAGTTTTACTTGAAAATTATATTTCAAATTTTACTTTCAAGTTAAATATATTTCAAATTCTTACATGCTAATAGCTTTATACGAAATTCATTATTGTAAAATAATAAGAAAAGTCTGATCAATATTAATGTGAAACTTGTGTAAGTATGAATTGTGTTTATTAATTATTTAATAATAATAAATAGACATATTTTTATACCTTTTTACGAGACCTATTAATCTGATGATTTTACATGATGATGTGTCTCAATGAATGAATATTAAAAGAAAACATTTGCACAATTAAAATAACATCTTTGGTGATTACATGTTTGGTGACACAATTAAAATAACATCTTTGGTTTCTTTCTATTCATTTAGATAAAGTTCACTATCATTAGATAATTTTTCTCATCGAGAAACGAAAAGGCTCGTTATCTACTCACCTATGATATCGTAAAACCAGTAAACCGATCAAATTCTGTCCGTTGGAACGTTCGACAAGGGCGCGATCGACGGTCCCGAAATCAAAAGGGAAGAAGATAGAAAGGGCGAAAGTAAAGGGAAGAGAAAGTAAAGGAGGGAAGACCAATTCCGTCTAACCGCGTCGTTTTACTTCGATAAATATGACGCGGAACCCCTTTCTGAGGGGGGAATGCAAAACACCCCATCGCTGTTCGCTAGACGGGATACAACGGAACCTACGTAATCCGCCATACGTTTCCCATGAATATGCATCTGCGAGGCTAATGCGATTTGATTCACGATTGGCCTAAGCGACGCGGGAAGGGCAGACCTCTCGAAAGCCCGCAATAATTCGATACATCGACCGTGAGGCGCAAATTAATGTTTGTTAGCGTAACGTTTCCCGGCAGAGACGGGAAGACGCGCGTCTGGGATGAAAATAAATTACTGTTACGCCGTTGCACGATCTAATTCGGCCAAGATTGATTAACATGTTCCGCGATCGCATAGAAATGAGATATTATAAAATCTCAATTATCATATCTTACTTTAACTCGCAATCTAAACTTGATAATACTGCGTTCACTATTTGAGTAATAAGATAAATTTTAATCAATGAACGAATATTATTTGTCATTACATTTGTCATTACTATTTATATATTTATTTTTGTATAATAGAGTAAGTTTTTTAGTTCTCTGTATTTCTTTCTAATTGTGTGAAAATCTAAATATCATTACCAAATATTGTGTGAATGAAGTAATTTCAATCAAATATTCGATTATATGTAATATAATAAAAAAATAATTACTTTTCTAAATATTTTAGTAAATATTTCTATACGTAACAATATATAACCTACCGTAATAATCTAATAATAATAACTTAAAATGTGGAAAATAAAATTATTTTCTGTTACATTAATTGAACATATTATAATTGAAATTATTTCAACGTTTGGTAACTATTAGCAGATCTTTTTTTCAGTATATGAGATAATTATATTACATAGATTATGTCAGTAGAAAATAAAATGGTATGTTATTGCTGTAGAAACTCCTAAACGCATATCACTTATTTAACTACTCTTAATAAAAAAAAGATATTTAAAAGAGTATCTGTTGGTTTACGATCTTCTACTATTTTCCGTTTAAAGCTCGAAATTGCAGCCGCCGTGAGGAGACAAAGCCGCAAGAGAACAAGAACGGGGGTGGAACTCGGATTTAATTGCTTTACTGCCCGGCACTTCCGGCAAACGCAGCGCAAAGCCAATAAAGGCCGATTTTACTCCAACCCCTTGTAAACTTTATGTCGGGAGCAACAACGTGGCAGCAGATTCTCAATGTGCGACGAACGAGAACGAAAAGCAGCAAGGGAGCAATGCTTTTATGTGTTGAACGGAAATAAAAGATTTTTATGACGCATAGAAAAACATTCGACGAAAAAAATCATTGGATGGCATTTAGTAATATAATTTCCACCGATTTTTTGGAACCCTTTGATATATTGCGTAAAAATGTGATATGAATCCTCCAGTTCTCTCTTTGCAAAAGAAAACGAAGTCCTGAGGAATAATTACCGGTGAAGTGTTTAATGAGACGCACTTACGGCCAAGCGCGATCGTTGTCTCGTAAATTATACTGGTAATTTAGATACCGGCGATGGATTTCATACGATGCGAAAGTCTCAACATCTCCGGGCGTTTTTTTTTTTGGAATTTGATTCAGTAAAAAAGTTTGATCAGATTTGACTAGACATTTAATTATATTTATCGGAATTTTATCGAATTTAATTAGACACTATAGATTATGTTGACATTTATTCCTTGAGTTTTAGAAATTAAATAAGTTTGAAATGGATATGCTATAGATTTAAAAACAGATTTAAAAACAGATTTAGAAAAAATAAATTAAAATAATATTCATGTCTTATTCGTAGTAATAAAACGATAAATATTTGCTATAACAAAAAAGCAAAAAGATGAAAAATATATAATAATTATACTTAGATATTCAATATTATACTATCATTTGTATCAAATAAAAGCAAAATTGTATCTTGAGTGTAAAATGCGTATCTCATATTTTATATACATATTTGGCAATATAAAAAAAGATTGGATGTAAATCTGAATAGAGAGAGAAATATTGGAAAATACGCGCGTATTTCGTTCGGGAATATTTTATGCCGCGAGGTGTTGCGACGAATAAATAGAAAATTGCGATCATACAATTTTATTCGTATATCTTCGTAGAAATTCAAAGTATAACTGAATTCTGATGAAACTTGCAACATTGCAACTATTCGAAAACTCATATACAAAAATAAACAAAAATATATTCACTGCAAATTTTAATTAAAATTCAATGTTTGATTTTTTAGAGCGATCTTATTACACATACAATAAATATATAATATAATACACCTTCTCTAAATAAATTTACCGCAAACTATAAAGCAAAGAGATAAATGGCGAGCACGTATTATGTTCCAATTTCGTAACAAATGTTTTTGCACGATCATCAAACGTGTGTTTCATAAAAAATGCACCACCACGGAACAATTCATTCAACGACACGTGGTGTCCCTATTTCACAGAAAATTGGAGGGCACCTGCGGCTGGTCACTTCCTGTATCAGCCTGGGGGTAACCAGGTTAATCCTCGATTGACCCTTGCGCGCAGGTTGGGCCTATTCCGAAGACAGAGAGAGAGAGAGAGAGAGAGAGAGAGAGAGAAGAGAAAGAAGGGGAGAGGGTATGAGAGAGAGAAAGAGATTCCGGCACGCGACCAGAACCGCAGAGAGCAGTGACAAAAAGGTCGCTCGTCACACATACAGAGGCACATAGTGCGCGTGTGAGCGAGTTGGACAGGCTCCTTAACATAACTTCCTTCGGAGAGGAGGAGGTGCCTTCCGTAAGGGCCTGTTCGTGAGAGACGAGCGACTCTTTCTTGGCCCTTTAACCAAGTCCCAGGGCCTCCGGAACGACAGGTTGTCGATAGCCCGTTACGAGCTGTCGACCTACGCGTCGATTCGCGCAGTTGTCGGATCGTTCGATGTGATAACGACGTTATCGAAATTATATCTGATCCGGCGAGAACGTAAACCTGTAATAAAGAAATCGTTTGCTGTGCAGAAATACATGACGAAATAAAATAAATAGCGGAAGCAATTTATCCAGACGCGTAGAATTTACTTACTCTCGCTTGAATAAGTGAATATTATATGATTTAGCAACTAAGTACACAGTAAACGTAGACTATATTTTATTTTAGATTTTCATAAGGGCAAGTGAGAATTAATAACTTACTGTCATCGATTTCACTTTGAACATCTACACGCATATATTATCTAATAAGTCACTTGCAAGAATTTATGTCACGTAAACTTACGATACGTATATCGTAGATTTACAATATACAAATTTATTTTACTGCATCACGAAACTATACTTAAGTTGTCGATATTACATCACATTCGTGAATGTCACTTTGTGATTGATAATTATGATTTTTCCAATAATTCCATCGACGAAAGACATATAGGCAACAATATTTTCCCATTGAATTACCGCTGTAATTTCCCAATAGACTACCAACAGTGTGGGTTAGTACACAACTTTATACTGTAATTGAAGCTTTGATACGATACTAATTTTATACGGATACACACTTGCGGACGGGTAACGCGATAGTTTGCCTCACGTAAACTCCAGAGAGAAAAGGGCGGCTACTGCCCTTCGGCATGGCCCTAAGGTCGGAACGACAGGTTGTCGATAAACACAGGTACCCATACGTCGTATTGAGCAGCATCGACGGCTGCTTCCGGCTTCGTCGAGGCAAAGTGTTTCGTCCACTTTTGGGAATACGCTAGCGACTATATAGTTCAGCTTTATCGAACAGTTATTTGATGTTCGATCAATTTCACGAGTCGTCGCTTTAGAAAAGAGTAAAGATTATACGAGATCCTAAAACTTACCAGTGCATTATAAAACTTGTATTGTATTTGTTCGTATTTAATTCTAGGTTTGAAGAACGCAGTATTTAATAAATAAGATAACTTTATGCAATGTGATCTTAAGCAAGTCCAACATTAAAAATTAGTGGTCAGATATGAAGTAGGAAATTTTTTCTGAACATTGATTGAAAATCAATAACATTTAGAGATAATAAAGATTGAACTATCTATTAAACTACAACTAGAAAGTAAGCTATATTAAATACTAAGTCATACATATTGGATGCAATTACTCTTTTCTTGATATCGCTTGTGCTAATTACTAACAATAAATTTGTTTATCTAAGCAAACTTATTAAATCTTAATTCTGGTAATCAATTAATTTTTACATATTTCTAATAGTGTTTAAACAATGAATGTATATTTTTAGAGAAATATAATTTTTTCTGAAATAATGTTTTTATATTCAAATATGCAGTGTATAGAATTTACGTTTTATTCATTTTAATATAATTTCTTATGTTTTAGAGATTAGATTAATTGTATTTTCGTATTTGCGTGTTAAATACATATATATGTATTCGATGAAGGTGAAAATATTTCAGTAAATAAACTTCGTACTTTAAAGAATGATTTAACGTAAAATCTCGTTCCGCAAGGAAGTTCTCACATTCCCATGAAACCGACGATGATAGAAGGAAAGGGAGGAGATGCATTCTCGCGGAATATAGGTCGGCAATTCAACAGAGTCCCAAGGATATCCTGTCTATAGATTGGCGGGAAGAAGAGGAAGGAGTGCAAAGTGCGCTCATGAATGAGAAGCCCCAAAGGACCTTATCCAGGATTCCGTGCACTTGCACCTCGCCACCAGCCCTCCCGGAGACACCCCCTTCCGGTTGGACGATTTTATGGGCTTGCCGACCGCCGGATACTCCGACGAGTGTCGTCTTAAATTTTCGAAGAGATTTTCTTTCCTCTTTTCTTCGCGGCACCGATAATTACGAGTAAGAAGAACAATACACGAAGACAAAACAATGGACACGAAAAGTTTTCATCACAAAAATTCATTATCATAAAATTTAAAGCACATTAATGAAAAATGAAAAATCGTAATTACAACATCAACGTAGAAAAAGATATAAATTGTATCTAATATTTCCAAATATTGAAAACATGTATACAAAAAAACTTTGAAAAATTACACTCATTAATCAGTAGATAAATATCTCGAAAGTTTTATATTGAGCGTTATATTACGTTATATAATATGCCGGAAATTTCGCTCACGTTCCATTATAAGAACTGTTAAATTTATTAACTTTTAATAATTGATTAAATTTTTGTCAAGCGAAAAAAATCATTATTTGATTCAAAAAAAAAGATGTCATCGTGTTATAAATCTGTAAAGTTTTTAAATCATATTTATTGTAATAAAATGCAGAATTTATAAATTTCGTTGCTTCAAAAAAAGTTTTTTATCTTTTCATGCATGGTGGTTTCATTTTCAGATTTTCGTGTCTCTTGCAGGAGTTTCCGCCACCTAGAGAGCCAAGTTTCGTTTTCACGTCCATCAAGATTTGCCCGTAAAACGGATTTCATCGTGACAATACGTGCGAGTTTTTTTCTGCCGCAACGTAAATTCCTTTAACCAGGCATAAGCAACCCTCGTAACACATGTGTGTATCTATACGAAAAAGCAAGAGGAACGGTACATGAGAGAGGGAGGAAACGAGAGCGAGTGAGGAACGAACATATTTTTGGGAAAAAGGATTCCGTGGGAACGTAGGGAGAGCCGGCAAGAGTTGGATTTTGTGAAGAGGAGACCGTCCGTGCGTGTTTGAGGATGATCATCGATGCGGTGGGAGGGAGGAGGGGGAAATAACGCCGATGGATGGGGGAATGAAACGGTCGTCGCAGATTTTTACGGTTTCAAGATGAAACGAAGTCTCTCTCTCGTTAGGGCACGCTAGGGTGCTTCGAAGGATGAATTACTGCAAAGAAACGTAACGAGTTTTGATAGCCTCTTATATGACACATTGAGAAAGGGTTGAGAACGACAGGAAAGGGTTAAAAAATTATATTCAGAAAGCGACGAGAACAGGGATTCTAAAAAATGTTCTTTGTAAAAAGAGTTACTTTCACAATAAAACGTTTTTGTTATACCTCAGAGAAGATTAAAACTGATCTTATTTTTCGTGAACTAGCTCATAAAATAATTTACAACTTTCCTTAACCTTTTAGTTAACTTTTTTTCAATACATTTTAAAACATTTTAAAAAGGTTAAATTCTTTCATGTTAAAAGAAACACATAAAGTTTAAGGAGAAAGATTGTTTGTTAGAAATAAATATTTGTTCGACCTT
>Ga0157364_1004918_pt1 | contig 13453 bp, 7 predicted proteins | sample AttsexASBM2_FD_111476 | JGI IMG/M metagenome (GOLD analysis project Ga0157364, IMG submission 111476) | Fungus gardens microbial communities from leaf cutter ant in Ribeirão Preto, State of São Paulo, Brazil - Atta sexdens ASBM2 | ecosystem: Host-associated > Fungi > Mycelium > Unclassified ... | reverse complement strand
TAAAATGTCACTTTTTAAACGCACGTCTAGTGTTGCCGATGCGATTAGTAGTTGCCGACTGCTGAGCATTTAATGCCATCTAGCGGGAAAAACGCCACGAACTTTTTCCCACACCCAATATATATACGTGAAAGAAGCAACCGCCGACCGAGTTGTAATATATGTGACTTTTCATATATAGTTTAATCAACTTTCATTTTTAATAAAATATTAAATAATAAATTATTTCATCAAAAAATTCGGATTTCCAAGTGTAGAATTCAACACACTGAAAAAAATTTTAAATGTGGAATACTTCACATCAACCATACACTATTATAGATGTCCCTGCTTCGTAAATAATGTCTATGTCACAGAGAAAATCGATTAATAATTCTTTAATATTGATTTTTTCACCATGAATTTCAAAATTGAATCATTGTGGTTTTAGTGAAAAAAGAAAAATAAGGAGCTCCGCACAATATAAAAGGAAGAGAGAACGGAGAATAAGAATTTCAACCTTCAGAAATCATGTATTGTGGAATACACATTTTCTAATAGGTTGAAGTTCTTATTCTCTGTTTTCCGTTCCCTATTCTTTTTATTGTGCGGAGCCCCTAAAATTTCAAATCTTCAGGCATGGTTGAAATTAGACAGTATTTGAATGTGACGCGCAATCGCAATGCATAACTTCCGTAATTTACGAGAGAAAAGTCCCTAGAGCCGCTTCCAGAAGGCTATAACTCGTCGCCAATTGGCCAAATTCATCACAGGCCTCTCTGATTGATCGGTCCAGTGAAAAAATTCCAAGGCAGTTACTGCGAGTGGCTGCGATCGATTTCAACGTGGTTAAGGTTGGTCAAAATGGTCAAAGTGATTAAACGAGACGCTTCTAGACGCTTTCACAATCACGATTCGTAATTGCTTTTGCTGTGTGCATCAGTATATACATACACTTGTACACACGTACTTATTACATCTGCAGCCACTGGTTTAATCAGCTTTTATAACGACATAAAAACAAAGGTAGGAAAAGGTTAAAGGAACTTGAATTGTTCGATCTGTTTCACGTGCGGATTTTACCGAAGATGGAAAACAGTGGCGAAAGCGGCGATGATGGTCCTCTAGGATCGACATTTCTGGGTGGAAATACTGTTGCGGGATCCTACATTGGCGTACAGTCAGATGACATGGAAGGTAGGTTAGCATTTCCCTCTCGAATCCCGAGAGATAGCCAACTTCGAGAATGATAAAATAGCTGAGATGCTCGAGAGTTTACTGAATATTATCTAAGTCCTTGTATTTTGTATCATCGAGTTTACGTCGAGTTAGATCAAGCTGATTTTCTGGGTAGAAAAGGGACAAGTATGTGGCTATTTACTCAGACACAATGTGTTTATACTTCAGTTGGCTCTTCGTACATCTTGATCAGTGTCGTTTTGTGTGTTTTAAAATTAAATTTTTCACTTTCAACGAATGATTTTCATCTATCAGTTATCTTGAAGACGTATCTCTAATCATCTTGGATTTATAGTATCCGATTTCTGTCATGGTAATTAATTAAACTGTAGTGTGCTTACACTTCAGTTTGATTAAAAATTTATTTATTATTACTGCACTGGACTGCACTAGAATTTTTCTTCTCGCTTTTATCAAATATCATTATTTTTAGTTACAAAACATAGATCTTGTATCCTTATTACTAAATTTTTTACAGTCGACATATGATTTTTATCTATTGATCATCTTAGAGACATGAAGCATAATAAATATTTGCCAAGAGAGCACATACCTACTATCTTTTACATAGACTATATTATTGAAATACAAAGGTATGGGAATATATCAATTCTAAGTACTTACGAAAAAATTGATACTTGTATTTAGATAGTATATTTACATGGTAACTCCTTTGTAAGTCGTCGCGGATCAGATTACAAGTCAAATCCCTTGGATAGTAAGACAATGTATAAATCTTAACAAATGCTTTTTTTTTAAACAGATGATCCCGAGAACACAGACGACTCGAATCATGGCGCGGGGGATCCTTTGCAGAGCCCTGGAGTTTCCACTGGCGGTGGGCCACTTCGCGAGCAGGATCGCTTCTTGCCGATAGCAAACGTTGCCAAAATCATGAAGAGAGCCATTCCAGAGTCCGGAAAGATTGCCAAAGATGCGCGTGAATGTGTTCAGGAATGCGTGTCAGAATTTATCTCCTTCATCACTTCGGAAGCGAGCGACAGGTGTCACATGGAGAAGCGCAAAACTATCAATGGTGAAGACATTCTGTTTGCCATGACTACGCTCGGCTTTGATAATTACGTCGAGCCTCTGAAAGTGTACCTGCAAAAATATCGTGAAGCAACAAAAGGTGACAACCCGCCCAACGCAACAGCCACTGGCAATGGAAAAACAGAGCCACAGAGCATGTACGAGGATCAATTGTTCGCTATCACCGCGACGGCATCCAGCGTGAGCACTTCCGACTCGTCTGTCATCTACAGTTACTCGTCGAACGAGCAGATGCAGTTTCAACTTTCCTGATTATTAGGAGTTAAAGTGATATTGATATAAGTATTTATCGTATTTGTTCAGAGACACACTGTGATCTGTGAAATATGGGCATGAAGATGATAACATACAGATCCAATCATGTGGAAAAGAAGAACGGTATTTGCCTAGCAATAAGCATAGCAAAGTATCTTAAGTTTTAACATTAAGATCCATGATCATAATAAGATTTGGTTCAGATAAAGTATCAGAGACAAAATAACTTTAATCTTTGTAAAGAAGCTTGTAAGCGTGAGCGTAAATAAATCAAGAGATTTCGCGAACGAGATCCGGTCTCGAGTAGTTGGTGATTTTCCTTTACTTTTTCGAAAATAACAAGGATAAAAAAAACATAGCCGATTCTTTTATTCTTCTATTGTTTAAGTTTAAGCTCTAAGACGCATTTAGGCTACTTTTTAGGCTGCGAAATTTCGCGGTTCAGGCCGTAATGGAAACTAGGATCGAGCAATCGGGCGTGAACCGGCAGTAAATCGGCGTATGATATATAGAATTCATTCGTAGAAAATGTTCGTGAGCGCGCGAATCACGTTGTCTTTTACTCCGGTAATTGGGCAGGTGAGAGCAGGAGCTCGTGTCCCTTCGTCGCCGGCGACACGGAGCGGCTCGTGGGAGCAACTGGACGTTCTCGTTCCTGATGCATCGACGGCGGCAACAGCGAAGCGGTCGATAACGTTCCCGGTCCCGGTTGCGTATCCGCTTTCCTCGTTTTTTCTTTGTGCGAGCCGACTTGACAGAATCGCCAGCGACACTGACCACAGTGACATAGACAGAGGCACAGCAACACGCGGAACAGACAGCACAGCAAACCGGCACACAGTAACGATGGGCCGACCAGCCTGAGCTGCGGACTTAGGAAACCTTTCTCCCCGGTGCCGACGAATGAGATAACTAAACCGAGCGCGGTGGTCCCCAAACCGACGTAGAGCACGGTGTTCACCGCCGCGCTGACCTCGCCTCGCTGATGAATGGCGTTACTGCTGTCATCTTCGTCGTCGTCCTCGCCGCTGCTTCCGTAGCAGTAACTGGCGTCTCTTATCTGAAGTACATGATTTCTTGTATCTTTTTTATTTTCTTTAAATAGCCACGTTCAGCAGAATGCTTATTTTGCAACTGTTGGAAGTTTTCTTCACTGACACAAGATTTCTTAAAATTTAACATTAAATTTTCTATTAAGTGAAAATGAATCGAGAAATATTCAACATAAATGAAGAAAAAGTAAAGAAAATCAATATATAAAATAAGGCTCGAAAGAATCTATCAGCGAAAAATGTAAAAAATCCCATTTATTCATTACATAACTAATTTGGCATTTGGATAAAGAAGAATGAATTAAATTGTCAGGAATCAACTTGGAATTTGCGTTATTTATGTAATTTCGATTTATATTTTATATTGATAAGGACTGAAGGATTGAAATGTATATTTTATTCATTTTGTTACGTTCATTTTGTCACACGAAAATAAAGAATTTTCTGTGCATCTGAACAGCTGATATAGGCTCTGATGGGCTTTTTTACATTTTTCACTGAAAAAAATCATATTCGAAAGCGAGTTTGGGATCAGTATTCATAATTAGTTCTTATATTCAAGACCGTTTTAAGTTTTGTCACGAACCAATCAAAGAGCTGCATTAGCATTTTAAGACATTATTTAAGACGGTCTTGAAGTAAAGATAGACTATGAATACAGATCTTGGTGCCTAATAATATTTTTGTATAGATTTTTTACAATTTCTAGTTCCAAGTATTAAAATTTCTACTCCTTGAAGGTTTTAACATTTTAAGATTTTTTCCTCTAGATCTAAAGGTATAATCCAACTAATGCAAAAAGAAAACTTGTAATAGTTACAAAATAAACATTCTGTTAAAAGTCGATAATACTATAAATATCCTTCTTTTATCTTTCTTTTTCTTTCTTCTAACATTGTATTAGTATCTGAAAAAATTACCCTGTTTCTTTTCATCCATCGTCGATGTGCTTCGCATTGCTTCGTTCTGTATCCAGGCGATGTGGGAGATAAAGGAAGGGGCGAAGGTCTGCTGCATCCTTGCCACGCCGCCTTGCCGCCAGGTCCCTGGCCGCCGCACTGAAATGCGTAACTCTTAGACATATTGTTATAAATTGTTGAGGCTAATGAATCGCATGATCTTCCGTTAAAATATAAGTACTCTTATTGAATCATACATTCTTTTAATTGAGCATCTTTAATTTATTGTATCTTGTAACTACTCTATATTCTGCAAGAAAATTCTGCGAGAAGTTCACAGTGTTCTAGATAAGCAATAGACACAATATAAAAACCCTTCATCCCTTTTATAGCTCCTTTGAACGTGAGCTTTACTGAATGAAGAGAGTATTAGATTATTTCAGTGGATGATACAGGAATATATGATCTATCTGAGCAATTGATATGTTCTTTGCTTCATGATTGCCTGATTGATTTCGTCGTAATCGGCCCGAAGGAATATTGATCAATGAGGCGCGTACACGATTTCGTAAAACTTTTACGTCAAACCTTATTTATAACAAGCTCGGTTCTAAGTGTTGGTACTTAGAAGAATTGCGCGATCCTAATTTATAGAATTTATGCGAAGGGATCAAAATCACTTTTTCAACGATCATGAATTCTTGATACTTACCCCGTATACATAAGATCGTGGGGGATATCGTGGTAGCGGTGGAATGAGTCTGGTGGCAAAATTGGAAGGTAATTCTCTACCAATCTTACCCCCCCGTAATCGCTGTCTATCTCGTCTATCTCGTCTAATTAATAGAGCAGCCTGCATTCCGCTCGTTCATTTGTATATACTACCGATTGAGATCTCAGCCCCCTGATTGCCCAGTTTTTTCTCTTTCTCTTTTCTTATTCTTTCCTTTCCCCCGATACGATGCGAAGAGACCAGTCCACCTCAAAGCTCCATCAGCGATCGATACCGATCTAATGTTGCGCTACCCGCCATCGGCATCGATCGCTGTTCGTTCTCCTCGATGATAATCGTGGGAAGCATGTTTCACGCTATACTGAAATTATATTACGAGCCTTTAGCCAATTTGAGGGCTTGGGAGATATTCGGGCATGGAGAATCTGTCGCCTCTCTTACGCTGCTCTCGATGGGTTTATCGCGTGTAATACGCCACCAGACAGCCGATCGATGCTATTTACTATATAACGTTGAGGTGCCGGCAAAAGAGATGTGGTGCAATCAGAGGGAGCATATACGCATTGAGTGAGGGTGAGTCGCGCTAAAGCGATAGAGAAGTGAGCTGATAATTCTCGTTAATCTAATTCAATGATGCACTTGGCAGAGATGACGGTATAAAGTAATCGAATTTTCGATCAGTTGTGTGTTCAGACACACACGACATAGAATTGAAATTGAAAAATTAAAATAAATATTTTCTTCCCAAAATTTGTGGCGATAAAGAAATGTTTGTGTCTTCTATTATCTTTTAATAATATAATAATATAATATAATAATGTAATCCACAGACTTAAGAATAAGGAAATATACTGCAAACGAATATTGGAACGATTTCTATACAAGATATATAATTTTTTATTATTTGTACAACAATTATAACAATTATAACAAACTGAATAATCAATAATTTTCTCTGCCCAATGCACACATTGCGGAGGGCGCAATTTATCTCGCTTTGCATGATTTCTGTAAGAAGTACGCATGAACGTAAAGTGGAAGATAATAATAGTGACTTGAGATATATATATATATATATATATATATATATATATATATATATATATATATATAGAGAGAGAGAGAGAGAGAGAGAGAGAGAAAGACAGAGAGCGACTAAAGAACAGCGTGAGCCCGAAAGAGGCTGGTGATGAAGAGAGAGTACCCGATGATGTTACCCACCTGTAGCTCCGAAGTAGGAGGCGAAACTCGGAGATCGAGGATTGAGGGTGGCGGGAAGGGAAAGTTGCTGGACTTGTTGGCCGGGAAGGTGGTGGCGGATGCCGAGGATTCGAGGGAGAGCGGGGGCGGTGAAATCGGGAATTGGATCGGCGAGACTGGAGCGACCTGCTGGGACTTGTGACGGTCGATGTGACGGCGCCGATCGTCGATGACAGGGTGAAATGCGGCGGATGACGACGACGTCGACGTCGGTGCCTGGTTTTGCGCTCGCGGGGCTTGCTGTGCTGATGTGACTTGATGCGGACAGGCGGCGAGCTTGGTCGGGTGATGGTGATGATGGTGGTGGTGCTGATGATACTGGTGATGATGCTGATGCTGGTGTTGGTGCTGATGCTGATGCTGGTGATGCTGGTAGTGTTGCTGGTGACGCGGGCCAGGCGGTAAGCCAGTCTTCAGTCTTGATGGAACGACATTGACCGGCACTTGCTTGTTGAGCTGCAGCCGCTTCTGCTTTCTCCGATTGGCGATACTCGCACCTCCCGCCGCGGCATACATCTCTCCGCGAGTTACCGGGTCGTTTCCTCGCTTGCCGTCTCAAGGCGACTCCGTATTCGGGGCAGCCCCCCGTTCCCGTTACGAATTATGTCGCATTATCGGTTGATGATCAGTCCTTGCCATGGTATATGTTTTTCGCACTTTTGTTCTATCCCGAAGAAATATCAGTCTCTTTCCCTTTTCTTTGTCTCACTCTTTTCCTTGCCCCTCTGGAAAGGCAAGAAATGTGACGGAGCTCCGCCCGTCTTTGGCACCCGTCGTTATGGTCTACGTCTCTAAATCACTATGCGGCAAGCACGATTAAAAGCGATTCATTTTGCGTTGGATTAAATCTTCACTAATCGGCGAACACGTAACGCATTATTAGCTTAGTGACTCGTGTACGCACGTATGATATAAGTTACACCATTTCTTTCACGTATTTCTTTCACGTAGTTAATTCCGAAAGATGGAAAATATTATTTTTTTTTTAATTCAAAAACTCCTTTTCAATTCTAAAATTCCAATCAAGTAATATATACATATACAGATCTATTCTTTTTAATTATCATTACTAATTTTGTACTTTTTTTTGTATTTAAAGCGAAATAAATACTTAGGTCTTAAATGAGAAAAAGAAAACAAAAAATTGTAGGAATTGAATCAAAAATTCAAGAATTATATATTAATACAAATATTATGTAATCAATTACGATCATATTCTTACACAATGTCGCAGATTTTTTAATTTTGTATTTTTTCAATATATTATTTAATTCAGTTTTAAGATAAAATTAAAAAATTAATTTGTCAAATATATATATAATCTGATTAAAACTTGTTTTTTTTTCTTGATTTGAATTATTAATTATTTAATTAGTAATTAATGTAATTTTCGTATAAAATGCTATTTAGAATATTTCAGTTATGCGTTCGCTGAATAACAAATGTAAAATTATGTGTGGATGTGTGTGTGTGTGTGTGTGTGTGTTTTATGTTTAATTTACATTTAATTGCCACATCTACAATAACTACATTCTAGCATAACACAAGAAAATTCTATGTACATAATTATACATATGTTTATTTAAGAAATAATTTTTTGTGAAATTGAGAACACCTTAACTAAATTTTATTTAGTATAATTTTGGAATAGTGAAATAATATTGTACAAATTAATGATATTTTTTTAACTAAATTTAAGTAAGTATAATAGAATAATTGTAAGTATATAATATTTTTTATACACATATAAATTATATTATATGCGAAAATAATTTAAAATATTTAAAAACTCAGTTTGCATTAATAAATGACAATCCTATGGAGCAATTTAATGCTTTCGAAAAATTATTTTCTAAATTTGATTTTGATAAAATATGTACATTATTAATTTATTCTTAAGATAAATTTACGGGTTGTTAGCGATCAGGGAAATTAAAAAATGATCAGAGAAAACCGGGAAAAGTCAGGGAAATTATTATTAAGGAATTTATTAACTTAAAATAAAATTAATTTATTAATTTTATTTTAAGTTAATAAACTTTTACAATAATTAATTTATTGTAAATATAAAATTCTAAGTTTAAACTTTACTTTTTTAAAAATTATGACAGAATTTAAAAAATTTGTTAAAGAAACAATGCAAATATTTTTTTTTATTTTTAATTTTGCAATGAACAATTTGCAAAAAACCATTAATGGATGTTGTTAAAAAGAAAAAAACTTAACTTTGTAAAAGTCAAAATATGTATGTTTAATGTGTGTGTGTGTGTGTGTGTGTGTGTGTGTGTGAGATGAATATTTCGTAAATCATTTCTAATTAAAATTAATTAAAATGATAATTAGAACATACAGTATTTTAATGAAATGATTAAATCTCAATAAGCAATGTGCAAAACAAAGATATAATCCGCTATTTCTCGTAATTTATTTTCTTTTTAATTCATTGCGTATCAATAGTCATATATTTCACTTAACACTATGGCTGCGTTTCACTTAACGCTCGCAATGCTCGCGAGCATCTCGTTTGTCCTTGTTTACATCTAATGACAAGGATGAAATGATTCTACGAGTGTGTGAGCGTTAAATGGAACGTAGCCTATGCCGTCCAATGACACCACGTTGGTTTCGCGAGCAAAGCTATCAGACAAATGCCGGTGATACCACGTGTCGCAGCATCGAAGAAAAATGCTCGCATATCGTTCATGTTGCGTATAAAATTATTTACAGGTTGTATAAAACAATTAGTTGCACAACGATTATAACAGATTTTCATTCGGACGTCAAAGTGTTAACATTTGCAACACATTCACACTTCTAAGTCATATTATATTGTATTATTTACAACTTGTTTAAGTTAAATAATTCTTTGATTTATTGTTTATTTATTATAATCATGATCTTTCTAAACAAGAATATCCGATAGTAAAAGTATATGTAACTAATACATGACAGAGAGTATATATATATATATATATATATACGGCGTATGTACACATCTTCTCATACCTTTTCAAGCTTCCTTATTATTTCTCACACCTTCTCATTTTTTCTTATGCTTTCTGATCTCCGACACATGCAACTTTGAATCGGTAGTTATTTATGTCCCCGTGTATATTAACCAAGTGAGGTTATAATATGCTACTATAAATATTACAAAAAACTTTATGTTTATTTTCCATTATATTTTATTGCACTAATAATTTTATTATTTGTAAGATAAAATATTTTAATTTTTTCTTTATTTTTATTCAAAGAATCTTTCAAGTTTTAGTCAGGGAATTTTTTCAAAAAGTGAAAGTTACCGGGAAAGTTAGGGAAATTTTTTTTTCTTTTTCGCTAACAACCCTATCAACATGAACTGATTGATTTATAAAAAAAAAATGTTTGATTTATTTAAGATTTAATTTTAATCGATTTATGTGTGCGGGAGACGCGTTTACAATATTCTTTAAGTATTGTGACAATTCATAATTGTCATACATTATTATTTACACTATTATTTACAAATATTCAAAAAGTATTAGAAGCAGTTTCTACTTTATGCATATTTACATACATTTATATAAAAAGTACTTGATTAGTGATTACACGTTGCAAGCGCTTATTGCGAAGAAAAAGCAATGAGAAAAGAATAGTGAATAGTGAAACAAATTGCAGGCCACGTGCAAAATGCGCGAATTTCTTTTTATTGATTACTGCGATCTTTTATGACTGATCTCAGCAATGTCTATTAGTTCCAAAAGTAATCGAATAATTTTTTTTATCTCTAGAAATAAATCCTTTTTAAACAAAAAACCGACTATATTATCATTCTAAATTAATTAAATAATTAATCGATATTGATACACGCAATCATTGAGAAGGCAATAATTGTTTGAATTTTTAATTTTAATCTATTAAAATCTTTGAAGTTAATGAATCTAATATAGTTCGATTGTATATACAATCTAAATTGATTTTATACTGATAATTTTAATGCAGAATTTCTAATATTTTAAAAAAAAGTTTAAAAAAGAAAAGGGAGAAAATAGAGTTAGTATACTTGTATTAACTCTATTTTAATTCAGGCTGACGAGATAATCGATTAATTATCTCTCCCCTTCTACAAAGATTGTAGAAAGCGGCAAATAATTAATTAACACAGTTCTCCCTTTTTATTTTCTTCTATCTTTCTCTTGAATTTCAGTGCTGCGTAAATATAATAGCGCGTAAATATAATTGAAGTTATTAAACTTGATGAAACAGAACACAAATTATTCACATTGGAAATCAGCTGCTTATACCCGAAGATTCGGAATCGTTGTCCACGGTGCAGCAGTTAAAAATGCATGACGAGTGAGTTGGATAGTTAGTCGTTATCTAACGGATAAGAACGACATGCATAGGCGACGGATATGTGCGTGCATAAAGATATAGACAGGAAAATATTCGACGTAATGGTACTCGGATAATTGTTGTATCAAAGTAGACCATGACGAACGCGACACGCAAGAGGCACCAAGAAGAAGAGAAGAATAGTATCATCTACTTGTGATAAAAAGGAAATTATAGGCTGGCTGGTGGCCCTCGGATACATCATGTAACTCTCATTCTCTCACGACAGCAATGAAAATTCTTTTTTTTCTCTTAAGGATGAATATATTGGAGGAATCTAAGGACAACGAAGACGACGACGACAACAACGAGACAACAAAAAGGCTATGCTGGAGTACATCTTTTCCTCTCTCTTTTTTTTTTAATTCGGTCGCAAATGACCGTTGCAGCAGCGAACGGCGGCAGCAACAGCAATAAATATATAGCAAACAAAAAAGAAGAAACAGGCATCAAGCCAGCCAACAACATCAAAAACGACTGCGCGTACCAACAATCCGAGAGAGAGAAAGAGAGAGAGAGAGATAGGTATCGCAACCGTGATCAATCCTCTTATTTACTCTCTTTCTCTGTTTGTCTCTCTCCCTTTGCCTTTCTGCCTCGTTTCTTCGACTCGTTCACAATAAACAGTGATACATCGACATTTTGTCACCCCGTTGCGCTCGCGAGGGTTCCTTCTTTTATGCGCTGCCCTTGTCCATTCGTGCCACTCTTATCACGAACAATTTGATATACGGACAACGACGACGACGATGTGACACAGTTCAACGAATGGCGCGTCTCACTCGATCGCCAGCAAGGCGCACGAAATCTCCATCGCCCTCCTCGCGCAATGTAGACGCACCCGTCACCCTCGAGCGTGCGTGCAACCACCCACGACTACCGACTGACGGACGAGTCATGAGCAGCCGCAGACAGCCGCACTGCATGCGCCTCTACCCTCTTTCTCCTTTTCTCTCTCTTTCTTCCTCTCTATTTCTCCGTTTTTCTCTCTCTCTCTCTCTCTCTCTTCCTCTACTTCATCCCTTCTATCATCGGCAACCGCACGCGCAATAGGGACCTCGCGCAGGGTTGAATCTAGGCGGGGATGCGAACATAACAGCAGCTGACCTGTCACTTTCACCGCATTTACACGGAAGTGTCGCATTCGCAAAAAAAAAAGAAAAGGAAACGATCTGACCATGATTATAAAAAAAATTCAAACAATTGATCTAAAATCAATGATAATTACCGAGAGATAATTTATATAAAAGAAAGTAATTTATATAAAGAAATTTTGTGTATAAATGTTTCTATTGCAGATCGAGGGATATAATATTACAAAATATCATCTAATAACTCATATAAATTAAAAAGAAGAGATTATTAGGAATTGTTTTAGGATAAAATGTTATACCAGCGATAATAAATCGTGCTTTGCATTTATACAGCAATTTATATATTTATTCTTATTTTGCAATCCTCGCAAGTGATACAAAGGCGAGGGGATGTTGTTGAACGCGCGTGTGCGAAAACGCCGAAGTCGAATTCTAGGACAACCCGCTTTGGAGGGTGCCTATCCGCCATCCCGGTTGTAACCCGGTTACCTCGCCTTCTCGATCTCACCCGAGTCGATATCTGTGCTAGCCCGTTGCCTTTGACCTTTCACCTTTACCGCCCTAGCCTGATTTCACGCAGGCAACGACCTGCTATTATTTTAGCTTTATATTTTAATTGTTGGATGATTCATGATAATTTCTATTCGGACTATTATAAGAGAGAGAGAGAGAGAGAGAGAGAGAGAGAGAGAGAGAGAGAAAGAGAAAAGAGAGAGAATCATAAAAATAAATAAAAATGCTGTCACGCACATTATAACAAACATATAGAAAATATGTAATAAGTAATACATATAATAAGGAAGAAGAAATTAAATAAAAATAATATTTATTTTGTAGATATTTTTTGTTATAGAAATAATCTTTACTTTTGTGTGTATACGTGTATGTATATAACTAATTGTTATGAAAATATATGAAAAGAGGAAAAAGAAGAAGCTCTACTATGACATAAATTTATATATACATACATGTTTATATGTATATAAAATATAGAGAAGAAATATGTACAGAAAATTTTAATTGCTTTTAAATGTAATTTTTATATAATTATTTTTGTAAAACAAATATTTGGTGTATACATATAATACTATGAGCAATATTCATAGTTCATTCTTATTTCAAGACTATCTTAATTAAATAATGTCTTAAGACATCAATACGATCCTTTGATTGGTTCGTGACTAAGACTGTATTTAGATGATCTTGAATATAAAATCCGACTATGAATATCGGCTTATATACTTTTATGATTTATATACATATAATATTGTATATGTATATACAGGGTGTCTGGTAAGTTTGACAAAGCGCTTGTGTGTAGATAGAACGTACTTAACTGAGTCGAAAAGTTCTCTATTATTTTGCAATTTTCGCAACAGTTAACAAGATATTAATTATTAAAAATCGCTGAATATTGATTTTCAATAATTTTTTAATTAACAATTGTTTATTTTTTTCTTATAAAGTTCTAAGAATTTTTTCAGAATTTTTTAATACCGTATTTTCTGATAGTGG
>Ga0157364_1004917_pt1 | contig 13454 bp, 20 predicted proteins | sample AttsexASBM2_FD_111476 | JGI IMG/M metagenome (GOLD analysis project Ga0157364, IMG submission 111476) | Fungus gardens microbial communities from leaf cutter ant in Ribeirão Preto, State of São Paulo, Brazil - Atta sexdens ASBM2 | ecosystem: Host-associated > Fungi > Mycelium > Unclassified ... | reverse complement strand
ACATATTATTAGAGTTAAGCAAACCAAAGATGCCAAAACTAATCTTTTTTCAAGATGAAGTAAATAATCTGGAGAAATATATGAAGCTCCTATAAGCTCTAGTAAAAACCATATCATTCTATAAATCTCTTCAACCAAATAGAGAACAAGACAAGTAGTATTAGAAAGAAGTTGCCATCAAATTCTTAAAATAGAAACATAATGTGAATACAACACAATGAGGTTTTCCAATCAAAATATATATAGGAAGACCATCTCATGAACCATACTTTATCATGTTAACATTACAAGAGGAGATAATCATAAAACCTACCAAGAAATTAGTCACATTATACATGGTTGGAGATTTAGTAATGTTAGACTAGTACATTAAAATAGAGGTATTGTTATGATTAATATCTTATGTTTAACAGGTAGTTTGCTCATAGATAATAGATATTAGGGTTTCTCTCTTATAACTCAATGATCAGCTATGCAACATGTCTCCTTCATATATGATTAGTCAGCAACTCATGTAGTAGTCAAGGTTTCCTTATGTCCTCTTCATGTTTTCCATATTCTTATCTTATATATTCCTCATGGTCTTTAGGTATATATAGCTATGGATACTATTTTGTATCCTTATGCTTTACCAATTGATCATTCCTTCCTTCTCTTCTCAAGTCTTGCTTAAGTTACAACCTGAGCCAAGCTTAAAGTTATAACACTTAAACTCTATTATTATTTTCTTTGTATTTTCTAAATCTTTCTCTTTTTTATATATATCATTCTTTGTTGTAAACTCTTTTCATCATACTAGATACTTCACTACTCCTCATATTTTTCTTTTATTCAAGATTTTCTCTACTTTCTATTCTTTTACTCCATCAACTTTGACTAACTTCAGTTCTTTCACTTTTCATTCCTTCATTGGTTTTCTATATCTTACTACTCTGCTAACATTTACTACCAGATGAATCCTTATAGAGGCCAGCAGTTTCAACTTTACTGCATTTCTTGATATCACTTTTTCTACTATATAAGGCCTCACATATTGTTTTATTAACTTTTTTACTAGTCTTTCTCTGAATACTAAGTCTTTAGAACTTAGTATCACTTTATCATCTTTCTTCTATTCCTCTATCTCTCTTTGCCCTCTATTTGTTTGTCTTTTCATCTTTTTTTACACTTTTCTTAATACCACCTTTGTTATGACTCAAAGACCTTAGAATTGGTTAATAAGAAGAACCTTGTATTAGGATTAATACAAGAGAACTCAATAGAAAACTCTATACAAGATTGTCTACCTTATATACTAAACTACCATAGTTCATGCTACTACTTCTTTAGCCTACCCTAAATAACCATGTGTTCATCTTAAGGTCAATATGTATTGTATATATTATATGATATCATCCTTCTAGAATCTTTTACGTCTTTCTCTGTGACCTTATGACTTATGACTATTACTGTGACTATGTCATCCAATGTGACTGATGTGTGACAGTGTGATCATGATATCACTCTAATCCTAACCCTAGTTCCATATAAAGAAAATAAAAGGAAAAAAAGGAAAAAGAATTAAATAAAGAAACTAGTATTCAAGTTTCATATGTCTGATAATCTCTGCTTTCTCCCATACTTTCTTTATTTTTTCTGTAAATTTCCTTGCTTTTTCCATCTTTTTTTGTCTTCTAATGTTTACTTCCATTTTTAACTCTCTTCTATAGTTTGTTATGAATAATGATATTCTTGTTACCATATAAACTTTGTTGTTCACTGCACATTCTGCCATAGCCAGCTACTCTAGCCAATCTCTTTATTTATTTTTCTATAAAAAACCTCAAGTATTATTCTAACTCTTGGTTCATCTATTCTGCCTACCTATCTGTCTATGGATGGAATACTATTGACAATCTTATTTCTATTTCTAATATCTTATTTAACTCTTTTGTCAACTCTGTTATAAATTATAGATCCCTATCTAATATTATATTCTCTAATAATACATACAGCTTTCACACATTATCTCTGAATAATCTTGCTAGCTCTTCTGCTGATATTTCTTCTGTAGTTGCCACAAAATATACTATTTTTGATAATCTATTACATACAATTAGAACTGCATTCTTTTCTGCTATTATTGGTAACTTAGTAATAAAGGTTACTATTAAGTATGTTCATGGCTTTTCTGGTACCTCATTTGTCATCAACTTCCCTACTAGTATCTCTTGTCAAGATGATAGAAAGTGGACTTAATCCTTTTTTATTTTCTTTCTCATTTTTTATTTTTGTTTCAATTTATTTTTTATTTTTTAATTTTTAGAACTTTAGGGTTAGGGTTAGAGGTGATTGATCACATCAGTCACATTTGATGGTGTGGTCACAACATTGATTATGGAACTTAAGAGAAAGTTATAGAATATTCTAGAACAAGATAATATCATACAATATGGACTCCACATGTTAGCCTTATGCTTTACACATGGTCATTTAGGGTAGGGTGCACAGTAGTTAGCATGGACCATCTGTAGAAGTATATAAGGTAGACTATTTTGTAAGGAGTTCCTTATCGAGTTCTCTTGTATCTTCTCTAATACAAGAGTTTAACCTTTTATCCTACTCTAAGGATTAAGGTTATAATATCTCTGTTCTATTCTTTATTCTCTAATACAAATTATATCACTCTATATATTTCCTTATATCTTTCATTACTCTTGGTTACCAATAATTCTTTGTAATCAATTCTGTCATCTTCTAAATATTTAGCTGCTAGCATATCATAATGTAACTAAATAACTTCTAATCTCAATTTCTCATCCTTTAGTATATACACCTTCTTTTCTTTCAATACTAATTCTTCTTCTATTTCCCACTCATTTCCCCTTAATACTTTAACTTCTGTTTTTTCATTTCCTTAATTACTTTTACTACTTCTTTATCTTTCTCTCTTGCTCTTTTTATTTTTTCTACCAACATTATTTCTAGTCCTTTTACCACTACTTCTATTATTTCTCTAATCTACTTTTCTTTTATCAACTTTTGGTTTTCATTATTGTTTTCTATTTCCACTTTCAAATCTAGTTTTCTACTCAACTTATCTGCTTTTCTCATTCTAACTCCCAGTACATGTTTCAAAATAAAATAAAATCTAAACAAATATAAGATCTATTTAGCCTGTTTTCAATTCAACTTTTGCATCTCTATAAAATACTTCAAATTCTTATAGTCTGTTCAGACCTTAAACTTGAATTTAGTGTTTTCTAATAGATGTCTCCAAGTCTCTAATTCTCTAATTACTATTAATATTTCTTTATTGTAAGTTTGTATACTCTATAGACAATACTTCTCTAGTCATATAATCAAACATATTTATCTCTATTCTCATCTTCTTGTTTAAATCTAGAGTTACTAGAATAAGTTCTGTAGTAAATCTTTTCTTTAATATTTTAAACAACTTTTTCTATTTTATTTCCCATTTTTACTTTTGTTTCTTTTTTGTTAATTTATGTGATGGCCTTACTATCTTTATAAAATCTTTTACAAACCTCCTATAGTAGTTAGCCAGTTCCAAGAACTTCTGTACCTTCTTAACCAATTTAGAAATTGGCCAGTCTAATATTACTTTCACTTTCTCCTTCTCTATTTTTATTTTCTCTGGTCTTATTACCACTTCTAAGAAATCAACTTCCTTTACTTTTTATTTAAACTTCTCTTGTTTTACATATAAATTATCTTTTTTTAACCTTTTTTTTTTTATCAACAATTTATAACATGGGGCATGATGGCAGGCCACAGTAACTACAAAGTAGCTACTTTACATTGATGGGTATACAACATAAAAAATTGAAAAAAAAAAACTAAAGAAGTAACTAACAGAATTTCTACATTACTGTACTCTACTTGCAAAAGAGCTCCTGTAATTTTTTATCATGCCAACTCCTGTTAAAACAATTACACCAATAAGGATAGCTGTAGCTATCTGCTTGATAATCCCCTTTGCAGTTCATATATTTGAAGATGTGAGGACAAGGCTCACCTTCTTTGGTAGCTATTTGATTTGTTTTCTTGTTCTCTATACAACACCACACTTTCTCTCTATGATGTTCAGTAACATGAGCTTTATAACACTTAGCACATCTGGAGATGTGAGAGTGACAACTTAATGTTAAGTGGCCCCACTTTCAGCAGTTCTTGCACTGCAGAATATCTAGATTCATATTTACACCTTGAATGGTAGCAATGAAATAGCCAATGTTGAAACAGCAGTTGATAATGTTCTTTGCTGAAGAACCACTCTGGGAATCTCAGAACTATAGCTATATTGGATTTGGAAGAAGTCTTGATAATTTATGACTTTGAAGCCAACAACACATCTTTGAAAAGGTAGGTTTCCTTGAGAACACCTTTGATGAAATCAGAAGTAATGATACTATTACCCATCAAGTGCAGAAGTCCAATAATCTTCAAATACGATTTAGACTCAGGGAAACAAGAACTCTCAATTAAATACAAAGCAATATTGTTGATATTTTTAATGTACTTCTCAATTGTAGTTAAATCAGAAGAACTAGCTGGCTTGCTCATTGTGATGTTGACCCCATTATTTAAAACTTGAAGGAAGTCCACAATAACATCTGATTTGATATTTCTCAGACAATTATTGATGTTAGCAATATACTGATGTGCTGATTGAACTATTAACTCAGCATTGGATTTCACTATAGGAACAATTACTTGTTTCCTCAATGGTCTTCTAGTTGTTATATTGATATTGGATTTCTTCTTTCCCTCACTACCATTCATGGCTTTCATCATCTTATCCACTTCACCAGCTGACAAAGATAGGAAAGCATCCTTAATTTGCAAAATATTTTCAATGTTAGGTGGAACATTCAACTTTGAAACTTGTGTATAAGACTTCCTGATATTTGAAGGCTTTGATTCCTTCTTGTTGATTAACTCATTATTCTTGTTAATAGGTGGAACAACCACGCTAGGTGGAGGAAGTGGGGTACTTGAAGTGGCAGAAGTAGTAGTGTTTTCTCTGAATAAAGAAGCAAATTTATACCAACATATTTTCTAATGGTCAGTGCTTTTTCTTTATCAAATAAGAGAACATCTCATTTTAAGACAAAGATAACGTCAAAAAGCTCCCAAAAACTCTTGACAACTGGAATGAAATCTCTACTTGGTGTTTTCTTGCTAGTTGGACAATTTTTGATATAATTCCCAATTCTGACAAGAGATTTGTGAATGTTTGTGGTATCAGTAGACAAGGCTTCCTTAGTTCCAAATTGTTATAATTGATACCTCCTAGAGATAACATGGACATGGGCAAAGGGTATAATGACAACAATTGGCTGCGCTGAAGTAGTCTCAATCAGCGCCTCATGTAGTAGATGCTACAACCTAACCTAGTCCTCATTTTCTCCTCACTATTTCCTCATATGTTACACCTCATGTATGCCTCATGGTTTCAACAACTAGTAGTATATATAATGTAGATACATTTCTATATCTTTATGTTTTACTATTTATACAAATCCCTTACTTCTTCTTAAGACTTTGCCTTAGTTGCAACCTGAGCTCTAGCTTAAGGTCGTTACATTTGGTAAAGCATTGACGAGCTCACCTTGTAAGAGAGGTGCAATAAGACGAACCTACAGATGAAATGAAACAGTGTTACCTGTCAAGAAATGAAACATGTGTAGTGTAAACTACAAGGAACCAAGATGAGTTCAAGAAGAGCAAACGATATAGAGACATTGTTGGAACAACTAGAATCCTTGCAGATCAACGAAGAAGCCTCAACAGACAAGTACAAACCAACGGACACAGAGATGTCAGTAGCACCAGCACCAGTAGCTGCAGCAGTCAGCAAGAATGTCCAGGCAGGATTGCCAAAGAATATGGTACTGGACCCAGGGTGGTTTGATGGAGACTGGTCAAAATTTGAAGACTGGTGGAGAGGGATTAGACTATTCCTCAAGAGCAACAGAGTCAACAGAACAGACAATAGGATCACAGCGATCCTAGCTCACCTCAGGGGAGATGTAGTGGGAATCTATGCACAGAAGAAGCTTGATGAGCTAGACGAAGACAACGATACCCAGGACTATTGTAAAAGAAATCAAGATAATATTCAGTGACAAGTCTAAGGTAGCAGATGCCGAGTGGAAGATCAAAACATTCAAGCAAGGAAAACAAAACATAGCAGATTTTATCATCAAATTCGAAATACTAGCCATGAAGGCGGATACAGATGAGCTACATGCTATCTTTTTATTAAAGAAGAATGTACGACAGAACATTATCAAAACGATATTGGGATACCTACCTATGGCAATACCAGAAACCTTGAAAGAGTGAAAGGTGGCAATAACATCAGTAGGACAGGGATACAAATCAACGGAAGGACACCATGATTACAAGACAAATATGGGAATCACATACAGTGAAAGAGGACAACCAATGGACATTGGAAAGTCCAACAACAATTTCAAAGACAGGAAGCCTAAGTGCTTCAACTACAACAAGTACGGACATATGGCAAAGGAATACTGAGTAGAGAAGAAGCACAGTACAAGAGATCTCCCATGTAAAATCCCAGAATAAATATGTTATTCCAAATCGCTGAACTAGCAAGGGAAAGAGGGAATTAAACATGTAAGCAGAAGTCAAGACAAAGAATGGCAAAAATCTAAAAGTGAAGGCACTAGTAGACTCTGGATGCACCTATATAGGAATCGACAAACAATTGGTCAAAGACAAGAGAATCCAAACAAAGTCAATAGATTTCTCTTTTGAAGTATTCAATGCAAACAAAACAAAGAATGGAGAGATGACCAAAGTGGCGCCTTTAGAAATCAAAATCAACAAACACAAGGAAACCTTGGAAGCAGTGGTAATGGACTTGAATGGAATAGATATGTTCTTAGAACATGACTGGCTAGTTAAACATAACCTGGAAGTCAACTGGAAAAATAAAACTATTAAGTTTACAAGATGTCCAGGAAATTGCACAATAACACACAAGGATATACAATTCAATTCCAGGCAAACTAAGAAAATAGAAACAAAGAATAATCAAGAACAGGACAATGGAGAAATTGGAAAGGAACTGGACAGGACAAATTTAGAAGATTTACCAGGATATATTTGACCATTTACACACCTATTCAACAAGAAGAAATTCGAAAAGCTACCAGAAAGGCATGAATGGGATCACGAAATAAATCTAACGGACGAAGCCCCAAAGGAATTAAACACAAAGGCCTATGTAATGGTGCTCAAAGAAGAGAAAGCCCTAAACCAGTGGTTAGACAAATAACTTAAGGCAGAACTCATTATAAAATCAAAGTCAAGATATGTAGCACCATGTTTCTATGTCCTAAAGAAAGATGGTTCATTATGGTTGGTTCAAGATTATAGGAAGTTAAACCAAGTCACTATTAAGGACGAGACGCCACTACCTTTAATTGGAGAATTAATTGACAAACTTAAGAAGACAAGATACTTCAACAAGCTAGATTTGATTTGGGGATATAACAATGTACGAATCAAAGAGGGAGATGAATGGAAGGCTATATTCCTGATCAACAAAGGATTGTTTGAACCTCAAGTGATGTACTTTGGACTATACAATTCACCAGGAACTTTTCAATGGATGATAAACAGTATCTTTTAAGAACTGCTTCATGAAGAAGTGCTAGTAAACTATATGGACGACTTTGTGATACCTGCAAAAACAATGGAAGGACTGGAAGAATGAACGATCAGATTCTTGAAGATAGCAGAGAAACACAATTTGTGTTTCAAACAATCAAAATGTGATTTCAACATGGAAGAAATTCCTATCTTAGGGATAGTAGTTGGAAAAGAACAAGTCAAGATGGAACAGGAAAAGATAAAGGCAGTAAAGGAGTGGAAAACACCAACAAGACTCAAAGACGTCGAGAGTTTCCTTGGATTTGCCAATTTCTACTGACAATTCATTCACAACTTCAGCCATACAGCAAGACCATTAAATGAATTGAAGAAATGGAAATGGGAAGAAGAGTATCAAAGAGCATTTGAAGAGCTTAAAGAGAAAATTACGAGTCAACCAGTTCTTTCTCTACCAAGAAGAGAGAGAAAATTCAGAGTGGAAACAGACATATCAGAACATGTGATTGGAGGAGTACTATTCCAAGAACAAGATGGGAAATGGAAATCCATAGCTTTCCTATCAAGAATGATGCAACCAGCAGAACAAAATTACGAGATCTATGACAAAGAGCTACTAGCAATAGTAAAGGCTCTCGCAAAATAGAGACAATACCTACTGGATGCAAAGAAACCTTTTGAAGTTTGGACAGATCACGAAAACTTAAAGTATTTCAGGAAACTGCACAAACTAAACAGACAACAAGCTCAGTGATACCTAAAGTTGCAAGACTACAATTTTACACTGAAACACATACCAGGAAAGACAAATACAAAGGCGGACATTCTTTTAAGGAAAGATCAAGTGAACACCAAAGAGGACAATAAAGACATTCAACTCTTGAAGGACAAACTATGGCAATGAAGGACAACAGCAAAGATTGTAATAATGAAAGGAAACAAGGCAAGGGAAGAAAGCGAGATTCTCAAGGAGATCAGAAGAAACGCAACAAGAGAGAAAGAAGTTGTCCAAACATTGGAGAAAGAAGATGGCCTAACCTAGAAAGAAGACAGAGTGGTGTACATGGAAGGAAGAATCTATGTACTAAACAATAAGAAGATCAAGGAGGAAATCTTGAAGGAGAACTATGATTTGGTGAATGTGGGACATCCAGGACAATATAGGATGCTGGAACCTCTCAAAAGGACTTACTGGTGGCCAGGTCTAAAGGAAGACGTTAAGAGATATGTACAGTGTTGTTTCAAATGCTAACAGAACAAAGTTCAACACCAAAAGAAGGCAGAAGAACTACATCCATTGGAAATACCTCAAGGACCATGGCAGGAGATTAGCATAGACATCATCAGACCTTTACCAAAGTCAAACAGAATGGATGCTATAGTCGTCATTGTCGACCGATTTATGAAAATGATTCACTTGAAAGCAACAACAACAAATATTTCATTGGAAGGAATAGTGAAGATCTATAGGAATGACATTTGGAAACTACATGGAATACCTAGGAAGATTCTAAGCAACAGAGGACCGCAATTTGCTTCAAAATTCATGGAAGAATTCACAAAGGCACTGGGAACAAAGAGACAACTATCAACGGCCTACCATCCTCAAACAGATGGTCAAATAGAAAGAATAAATTAAGAGATAGGAACGTTTCTGCAACACTACATGAATTACCAACAGGATGATTGGATGAATTAGCTAGCTACTGTGGAATTCCAATACAACAACAAGAAACATGCAACAACAGGAAAGACTCCATTTAAGTTAAACTTTGGAAAACACTCTTAGAAAGGCAACCTCATGGTAAAAACGGACATTCCACAAGTAGAAGACTTCCTTAGTATATTATAAAGAAGCTGGGAACAGGCAACCAAAGTAATGGAAGAAGTACAAAAGAATATGAAGAGGCAATTTGACAAGAAAAAGAGGAGCCCTCAAGGATTGAAGGTTGGAGACCAGGTGTGGTTGGAAAACAAAAATATCCATTCAAACTGACCCTCAAAGAAGCTGGACAATAAAAGATACGAACTGTTCAAAATCTTGAAGGACATTAGATCGGGAGCATTTGAACTAGAACTTCCAGAAGGATGGATGATTCACAACATTTTCAATGAGGACCTTCTGACACGATGTGTGGAGCCAAAGTTTCAAGAACAACACAAGGATCCAGCATCTCCACCTATAATTATTAATGAAGAAGAAGAATATAAAGTGGAAGAAGTATGGAAGCATAGAACACAAGGATGGGGAATGCAATACTTGGTACATTGGAAGAGCTATGGGAATGAACACAATCAATGGATAGCAGAATCAGGGTTACCACATGCAAAACAGGTGATAGAAGATTATTAAACAGGATATTTGAAGCAAAACCTATAGAGAGGGGGGTAAAATCTCATTTTAACAGCCTAAGAAATTACTCGAATTCTAAAGCACTCCTACAAACAAATGTCTTTCCAAATTGCAAACAACAACACGTTTACTACAGCACCCACATCCCAAGCCCATATATATCCAGGAAATTAAACAATATGGACTAAGCCCAAGTTATGAAGAGAGAAAGAAAAGACTGGGAGAGAATGTACTACAAGACATTGAAGGGATTAGAAGCGATGATCAATGTTCAAAGAGTAATGAAGGACATGAAAAAATTAGCAGAAGAAGCCAGTACAACAGTTACAGAGATGGAAGAAACTATTCTGACAGCCAGTATCGACAATCGCACAACAAACACTACAAATATCACCCAGATGGTGGGAGACCTACATTATCTAATTCAAAGTGACATGGATGACAGAGCATTCCAAATCCAAAGAAGATTGGCAGATGAACTCAATCGATACAAAGGGAAAGGTAACAGATATGTGAAAGAAAATATTTGAGAAATCCAGGAGTTATATATTAAAGAGGAAAACAGAGGAGAGAGAGGAGTAGCAGAAGACAAAGAAGTAATACTGGTCAAGCCATACAAGATATCCACGATAACATCATCGTCAAGTACAAGCTTTATAATGAATGAAGTCAAAAACCTACTCAAATACATGAAGTTCATATAAACGCCATCATAGACGAGGATATTCAAACCACCATCACATTATCAATCCCTCAAATCCAGAAGAGAACAAGATTCGACATTTTGGAAAGAAGTGGCAATGGCATTCGTGGAAAAAAAAACATAATACGGATACAACAAGAAATGAATTCCAGATTCATATGTTCCAAGGAGGTCCACTGTATGAACCTTACTTCATTGTCATCAACAACAAGAATCAAGTTATCATAGGCCCTAGCAAAAAGATAGTGGCCATGTATATGGTAGGAGAGTTGGAGGTTTTAATCTGATTTATAAGGACATGAATCCTGAAACAGGAGTATTAGACAACATGGACATGGGCAAAGGGTATGACAACAACGATTAGCTGTGCCAAAGTAGTTTCAGTCAGTGCCTCATGTAGTAGGTACTACAACCTAATCTAGTTCTCATTTTCTCCTCACCATTTCCTCATGTGTTACACCTTATGTACACCTTATGGTTCCAATAACTAGTAGTGTTATGGAATGCTTTGAACCTAACATTTTATTTTTCTTTTATCTATTTTTCTTTTGATTTTATTTTTCTTTTTATTTTTATTTTTCTTTTAGAATGATGAAGAAGGCACATGATACCGAAGTCACATGATGTGATACATCATGTGACGTTATAAGGCCTAGAATGTGGTAGAAGGATCTGGAAGATGATGTCAGAGTACCTGGAGTACACATGGTGGCCTTGAGTAGAACATGAGGCAGAAATGAGGATGAAGCATGGACATAAGGGTAGGGTTATTTATTAGTAGCACGGACCATGAACCCTTTGTATAAATAGGACTTTAATTAAGAAGAGGCTCCTTGTCGAGTTCTCTTGTGAATTTCCCACTTGATATCCAACTCTGAGATTTACTCATTAGTGAGATCATTGGACATTGTATCTGGTGGTTGCCACAACAAGTAGTATATATAGCATAGATACACTCCTGTATCCTTACACTTTACTATTTATACAAATCCCTTACTTTTTCTCAAGACTTTGCCTTAGTTGCAACCTGAGCTCTAGCTTAAGGTCATTATATGAATAAAGATACTGCCTGAAATGCTCCATCCTAGGAGCTAGTATCAGATGGTTGGCCATTGTTATAATTGAATAAACTTTGATTGAAACTACTTGTTTCAGATATGTTGCTGCCACTTGAACCATCTTGAGGCAAAGAAATATGAGGTAATGACACATGTTCTGATGGAGGAATATGCAGTATAGATGAGGTATGTGGATTATCAGCACTCCAATCTATGGATAAATCTTCCTACTCTCTTGCATTAACTTGAAAGTTTGGATAGTTGATGAATAGTGAGGTCTTATTGCTCAACTGTTTCAATTTTGATTTCATAGTTTTGTCAGACACAGTTTACACTGGGGTGAAAGTCTGCAGAATGAACTTAGAGATAAGTAGACTTGTGGAATAACCTTGGCTTCAGCTTATGTGCTGTGCTGTCTATCTGCCACCTAGTTGCAACTTCAGATGATGGGGAGAAGTCCAAGATAAAAGTGAGTGCTGATTAGTGTGTTGCCATTGATTACCAGAGATCGAGTTCAATAAGAGTTTATTTTCATCAATTATCAGACTAGTGAATTACAGTGTAACTACTAGTCTTATATACAAACAGAAAGTATAGGAGATGTTTGGGGTTTCAGTGGTAATACCCCTATTATCCTGAGCAGAGGTTTCAGTGTTGAAACACTAACAGAAGTAACTCTATCATAGAAGACTAAGTTGAATAAAAGTATCTCTGCTGTAGAAGACAGGATATCTGGATAGTTGTAGCACTGCCATAAGACATGTTGTGAGAAAGGTAACCGCTGTGAAAGGTGAGCTTGTATGTTTTGGAGGTGTCTTCACCATGGGGATGTAGTTTCCAGATGAGTGGACTTGCATATGACAGTGGATTGTCAGCACTCCAATCCATAGATAAATCTTTCTGCTTTCTTACATTGACTTGGAAGTTTGGGTAGTTGATGAATGGCAAAGTCTTGTTGTTCGACTGTTTTAATTTTGATTTCATAGTTTACTTGCTCATAGTAGTGAAAGAATGCAGAGAACACAAAGTACACTACTATTTCCTATGAGCACTAACCACATAAGATAGTGGTAAGAGGAAAGAGGTGTTTTTTTTGCTTTTTTAACCTTCTTAATATCTCTTCTACCAATTTATTATATCATTCCTTACTCTCTGTTCTTACTATTATATTGTTGATAAAACTTCCTACTTTTCCTATATTGATCAAATCTCTTGGCAACTCATTTATTATAGCCTAAAATATAGCTGGTAAGTTTGTTAAACTAAAAAGCATAACTACCAGTTCAAACAACTTTTCTAGTATTGTAAAGGCTACTTTCTACTCATCTCTTTCTTTTATTCTCATATTGTTATAATCCCACCTCAAATCCAATGTCATAAACACCTTCTTAGTCCTAATGTTCTTGATAATGTTCAAAATAAGTGGTAATGTTAAGATACCAATAACCTTACACCATTCTCTTTTTCTTTCCTACAAAAAATATAAACTCTCTTACTTCTTCTCTCTCTTCTCTGAACAAGAGATTAATTTTCTCTTTTCTCAGTATAAACCTTTTCTTTGAGTCAATCACATGGTTTCATGTCTTTCTTGTCAGCATTCTCTCACTTGCTTTTTTCCCAAAAACCTTAATCTACTGGTAGAATTGTTCAAGTACTAATTTCTTCACTTTTTTCTCTAATCTTAATACTTCTT
>Ga0157364_1004915_pt1 | contig 13455 bp, 8 predicted proteins | sample AttsexASBM2_FD_111476 | JGI IMG/M metagenome (GOLD analysis project Ga0157364, IMG submission 111476) | Fungus gardens microbial communities from leaf cutter ant in Ribeirão Preto, State of São Paulo, Brazil - Atta sexdens ASBM2 | ecosystem: Host-associated > Fungi > Mycelium > Unclassified ... | reverse complement strand
TTTATTTGTGTGTGTGTGTGTGTGTGTGTGTGTGTGTGTGTGTGTGTGTGTGTGTGTGTGTATATTATATATTATATTATATATTATATAATATATTATATATTATATAATATATTATATATTATATAATACATATCATCATTTCCGATCAGGATGCGAGACTAAACTAATAGAATGATTTAGAGAACATTTATGAATACTTACGTCTACCTTACGTCTTAAGAAAAGACAATTTATTATAAAAAAGATCTCTTTATTTATTTATTTATTGTCTATTTTTAATAAATAGTTTTATTTTATATTATACAATTTGTACAATAATCTATGTATCTTAAAATCTTTTTCTTACAGAAATTGTCTATCCATTTTCTTTTACTATCTCTTTATTTGATCTTATCTTTCTTCAACATTCTTTACCCTTAATTCATTTCTGAATATCCAAACATAATTTCGTTTCCTTCAAAATGTTATCATCCTCTCCGCTTTCTTCGCTAATTCAATTTGTTCTTATCTCCCGTGTTCTGTTGTTCGAGTCCTGCTACGAACGTCTAATCGAACCTATCTCAACAACCTCACTCCCTCAAACAGCTTCGTTAAATCCTCCCTCTTGCTTTCTTCTTCACACTTTACGCTTCTCTTCTTCTCCTCGCAACCTCAATCTTCCGTACATCTTCTTTCAAGGCTGCTTCGCTTCCTTTTTCACGTCTAATCCAAACTTGACCTCCTTCACTTGAATTTTTTCCTATCTCTCGTTCACGCCTATCCCACACTTCTTGTTTCAGTAATCGAACGATGCAATAGATAGTGGCTAACAACTCGCCCGGAGCCACTTCGTTAAAAGAGAAGCACCGTTTGTTTCGGCGCCGTTCGTCCTCTGTCCTTTTTAGAGAGAATTTTGCGAGAATTTGGATTCTTGCCACGCCTAAGTGTCTTCCGCCGAGGCAACGGAAATTCGTTCGATCGCCCGACATTAGTCTCGCCTCGCTTCGACAGCTCGTTCGAATGACGTACGATCCCTTTTGATTCAGGATCTTTGCTTTCGCGAAATCCTGCATTCATTACGATTCTAATTTTACAGAATTAAATTTTTGGCCAATTTAATAATTATTTTAGCCACGATAAACGTTTAAACAATGTTTTTCTACATTTTGTATATAACAGCTCTACTTCACCTTGACTCTCTAATGGAGAGTCCCCATATCAAAATAATGACGTGACTGAAATTGTCTATCAAGCTACCGGCCGAGCGTTTACAAAGTGTCAATTACAAAGTCTATTTTCCAAAAACGTGTCGTTGATGATGCAGCCTGTTCACTAATACATAGATTTTCCCGGAAAATTCAACATTGAAATTACCGATAAAATTTGTTACAAAACATTACTCAAACAACATGTCCTAATAAAGCGTCAATTTGTTTGCGCGTGAAATTCGATTTAATTTATTATCATGGGCGAGCTTTTCTCGTTAGAGAGAAGAGGATACTACGATAGATTCAGAAGAGCCGCGGACGAGAAAGAGAGCGAATCACGAGGGAATGGAGGGTGAAGCGAACAGGGGGTGGAAGCGGCCGATAGGGTATTCAAGTAATGACGACGATAACGACGGCGACGATAATCAACGCCCAACGCACCCGTGTCGAACGCGTTTCGCCGCTCTAACAGCGATGACGAACGATGCCGTGCGGCCATTAAATTGATACCACCTGCTAATTGGTACCTCCAATTTCTATCGCTTGGTATACCGACTACCGCGCGATAAAATAATCGCGCGGCATGCCTCCAGGTCGATATTGCTGCGCCCGCGAAATAATTCGCACGCTGCGAACTGTCTGACAATTTCGCGAGTACGTCATAGCGGTGATCAATGTGGCAACACCACTGCAGTCTTGGTCGGATGGATTTCGCTAATGTTCTAGCGTGTGTATTCCAGCGTGACGTGCTTCTCGCTGCATTTGCGCACAGATGATACGCGTTTGCAGTTTCTGTTTGAGAAATGAAGGGATGAGAGATGAGAAACGATTTACCTACAATACGTTAATGGCAATTGTAAGCAGTAATGGTGATGTTATTTGAAAATTATTATAAAATTGGCACAATATTATTAATGTAAAGGGTTCATCTTTTAATGTCTTAAACATTTTCCTTAATATTATTTATATATTTTTATCTAATAGCCCTTTTATAGAAGTCCACTTTAATACTTGCCAATTTAATATTGAAAAATAGTGAAAAGTAGTTAATTACTTACTTTGAGTATTAAAAGCACAGTGCTCAAAATAAGTAATTACTTATACTTCTAGTATTAAATTTCTGTAAAAAATATTCATGATATAGATACAAATTTTATATTGCGAGAGAGATTGTATGACACATATGTTCCAGTTCAAAAATGACAAATATGTTCCAGTTCAAAAATTTGGAAATGCTTTTTAGACTTGACGTTTTTTAGAATTACTTATTTAAATATATGTAATAATATGTACTTTTTTAACAATAATTTTTTAGATTTAATAACTATTAGTGGATCTGAAGAATTTTTGTTAAAAAGCGTATTGTACACTGAGAAAAAAAAAGTCAATTTTAATAAATATTTAGTTCAATACTGCCAATTAAACACTTTACTTAACTACATAAATAAATTTTAATAAATATTTATTCATTAAAAAGAATTATTGTTAAATCAAATTAATGTTTCAAATTAATGTTCAAATTAATGTTTCTATCAAATAAATATGTCTATTTAATGTATATTTAATAAATATTGGCAATATTCAATTAAATATTTATTAAAATTAACTATATTTTTTCTCAGTACATGGATATTTAAGTAAGTAATCCAAAAATGTCAATTTTTAAAAAGTCTTTAGAAACTTTTAGCCTGAAATACTCAAATAAATACACGTCCATAACATTTATAAATTTACAAGCACAAGTTGTAAAAACTTCTGAATATTTTACATATGATACGATGACATGTACGAAAGCACAATGTAAGTATCAGTACCATCATTAAAAATTGACGCGTAAATGGATTATGTCAGAGTTTTCAAGTGGCGTTATCTTTTTATGCTTTTCCCTCTTTTATTTCACTTGTGTCAATCGATATTGTCGTGCGTCTGTTAGTTCGCGCCAGAGACAAAACCGACCGGATACAAACTGTCTCGGCCAAATTGATCGACATGCCTGACTGCGTCTTGAGATCCCACGAAAACTTGAGAAAACAAAAGAAAGAAACGGAAAATCGAGCTAGCGTGTCGACCAACTTGTGCGAAAGTGCAACTACTTGTATATTGAGACTCCTGTAAATAGAATTTATCTTCAATATTTCGTATACGTAGGACACTTCGGTGTCCTAATCTTTGCTTAAAAACCTTTCACATTGTTAGATTACAATAACTGTCTAAGAAATCCTTATAATGATTTCGTAGTCTTCGATTTTTTTAATGCAATAAATATTAAAAGTCTATTCGAGTCAAACGCTGATCGTCTTGTGCAAAATAATTGAACGTAACAAAAAAAAAATTACATTAATCTAAACATATCATACATTTCAACGTTTAACTGGTCATCCACAGTGGTTATAAAAATAAAACAAAATACAGAATTGTCACTTACTTATCACTTATTGTTGAATATCCGAGATAGCTTTCTTAACTGCTCTCCAATTCTCTTTATAATATTATAACAATAGGTATAATGAATAGATCTTAGATTAATCTTATAAAAATATCATGCGGAATTAGACATGCGGATTATATGGATCTAAAACCATATACAATATGACAGTATTTGAAATTCATGTATTCAAATGTACTGCATTCCCAAATCTGCCAAATTTACGCACTCATTTCATTTCATCAACCAACTGCCTCAACAATTCGATTTTAAAGTTTTTATCTTATACAACCTTACTCCGCAAGATATAATATAATAATGACTTTTAAAGATGAGAAAATTATTAACACTAATTATATAAGAGGAAAAACAAGAAAGCACATAAAAAAAATAAAAAAATTTTTTTAAATTTTTATGGAAACATTTTTACAATAATAAAATAGAATTCGGAAAAGAAATTGTCATATTTCATTGATTTTACATCTTGAATATTAGCAATTTCCTATTTATTTCATTCAATAAATCATTCAAATCAATCAAAGAACATTATATGAAAAGGATGGTCAAAAGAATTGTATTTTTAAAAAAAGTACAATTGACGGCTATTGGCTCTGCTTTGAATACGTTCCATCTTACGCTGCACTGCATTCGCTTTTAGTAGTTGTATGCGTGTACAATCCGCCTGCATTTGATCACGAATTAAAGGGAAATCGAGATCGCTGATCTCGTACGTTCCACTCGGATTATATAGTAGATATAGTTGTACAAAGAGGCGCATTCCCAGAGCGCTTTTAAGTTGACCTGAGCAGAAAATGGTGGATCTTCGTGACAGCGACGAAAGGTCAAAGCCACTGAAAGCTCGCTTACGTTACTTACCGGCAAATTGTGCTTGAAGATGTTTTATGTACCTTCTAGCTCTCCGTCGTAAGCTTGCACTCTCCCTTTTTCTCTTGTCGGATATTCCTGTAGGATGCAAAGGAAACAAGCAAAAAGTTCGGAGAGGACTACACGAGAGAGATGCCCCATCTCATTCCTTTCGCTATTCGTACGCGCTGATTTCTAAGCTGGCGCAACATTGTGAGCGCCGTCCTTTCTTGCTTCGTAATTTCTCTTGCCTGCGGTAGGAAGAGCGAGGTTCTTGCGCTTGGAAATTGTGGGACGAATTTGGTTATCTCGCTGCAGATTGCGTCGATTGTTCTTAGTGACGTGTCGTGTGAAAATTTTAGTCTAATTTTAGATAGTTTGACTTCGACGATAAGACGATTAAAAGCTATGTACTTGCAGAAGGGTCTATCTTCAACTTCCAAAAAAATGCATATGACGCTTAATTGTAAAATAGTGTACAATGTAAACTTTGAATATAAAATCCTTTACAAATTAATTTAAATTAAATTTATTAAACATATATGTTAACTAATTATATTATCATTAATTATTTATTTTTTTTTATTAAAACAAACACTGTAAGAATTATCGTTTTACATAAAGTATAAACTTTTATTGTCGATAAAATACTTTTTTCTTTTATATCTTTTTAATAATTACAAAAAACTACTAAGAGAAGAAGACGACACTATCTACCGTTATAATTTAATCGCGCATTCTTATATGTACACGCTGTAATCAGTTATACTATATTATTGCTATTAGAATAACTTAATTTAATTAATTTAATTAAGCATCATTAGCACACACAATTATAGTAAGTAATTTAATGCTGAATGTAACTCATTTATCATACTATCATTGCAATAAAATGATATGATAACACATCGAGCACATAATATTCCTACTCTCGTAATCTCGGTTGCAAATCAAGAGTTCGGAACTATAAAATTTTCGTGGCTAAGTTACGAAGGATTCTGATCCCTAGAGGCCAAACGTATAAGAGCAGGATATTTAATTTTACCTGACAGAGATACACTATAGATATAAAAGGAAAAGACGAAACAACGGAGGAAAGAAGAGATAGATAGAGATATATATATATATATATATATATATATATAAACGATAAAATAGATGTACATACAGAATACGCGAGCGTATTTCTATTTCATACTTAATAGCCTTCTATTTCTTGCTTTGTGTCTCTTAACGAAAAAATTACGATCGGCTTTCGGAATACTGTCGATTTTAAATAATGTTCGTTACAACGTTCTTAAACTTTAGAAATATTAAAATTTAATATCGTTAATTGATAATTTCTACAAACAAGATAGATTTTATAATTTCTAATTCAATATTCTTTGAAAAACTTACCTATCAATATCTTATGCTACTTTATAAATTATAATATTATTTATGAGTTTTATACAAATTAATAAAAATTAATAAAATCTATTAATTATGAAAAAGTAATAATTAATCAAATACAATTTTTATGATAGTTACAATGCTACATTTGCAGCATTCATCTGACAACTTTTTTTTAGTTATACATTATATTAATATAGCTTTTATTGCAAATATTTAATTTTTATGTTATGTTAATTAAATTGAAACGTATTGTATATACGTATTTTATATATATATATATTTCAGTAAAAGATAAGATATTATCTGATGATATTTCTGTATCTTACAAACATATATCAGAATATTTTGTGAAGAATTGGCATGCAATGATAAAATTGTGAAATATCTCCTTTTCCAAGCAATAGATTCCAGAGCGGCCCAACAGCAATAATAGAAAATGGGATAAGTTTGATTCTTATATATAGCATGTTGGATCAAAAATCGATCCTTATCAACTGCTTAATATAAAATTAATATAAAAAACTTCGCTTATCCAATTTTGCACGGAAGGATCATGTCATTCTAAAATCGAGGTGATTTTCAAAAGGATGCGAGAATAATTAATGAATAGGGGAGGTGAGAGCATTTAACAATCTACCGCGCGCCGTTGCTAAGGCTGGAAGCGAATCGGAAGCTGGATGGCGAATCGGAAGGGACGCTGAGGACGTCTTATAGGTGTGCTAGTCAGAAGCACGTACTTCTATAATTATTGGGGTGGCTCGAAGAGACAAACTTTAACGGCTGTCTCAAATACTACCCCTGTGAGCCTGGGGAGACTTAATGCGTTTTTCCAATCTGACCGTTATACGTGTGCCATTGCTATCGATTAAACAATATCGATGTTGCGTCAGCCCGAAGCGTTTGGAGGGATTCAAGCAATTCAATAAAATGATTCGCCACGATCGTCTGACAAAATTTCCCTCGAATTGGGGAGATTTTTATTTCATATTAAATTCAAATACGGTCTCAAATACTTTAAGAGAGAAGCGTCGTACAATTTAGGATTGAATGAAATAAAGATTGAAATCGTTCAGTAATTTATGTAATAACTTTTTTATTTGATATGCTAGAAATGAAATAAAATAGCTATTAAGAAATTTTATTTGTTAATAAATAGAAAATACTAGATTTTTTATAAAATTAAAACATTCTTAATAGAGCAATTTAAAACCGAAAAATCATTTTAGCGCACAACTACATACGTAATAATATAAATTCACATAAGAATCATACATTTAAGATCTAGCTAGATCATTTAAGGCTTTGCGCTCGCACGGAATGCAAGAGATCTGGATTCGACTTCCGGCCGAGGTAATATTTTTCGCAATAAGAATTAATTATTTACAGATTTTAATATGTCATTAAACTTTATTAAGATCATTCAATTTTATTAAGATCGTTTCAAAGATGCGAATGAGCATCAAAAATTTATTAAATTCTAGTCAATTTAACTCGTGATATTACTGTTGTAGTTTAGTAGAGTTAACGTTTCAAGATCAAAAAATCATTTCGATCTTGCGCGTTACTGGAGACTACATACGTAGTATATAAATTCACACAAGAATCATACATTTAACATCCAGCTAAACCGTTTAAGGCTTTGATTTCTATAGTTTATGTTATCATATACGATCCTATAATGTATTATAAAGCAATTTAAATCTTACAATTAGTAAAATCTATACAACTCTTATCTCTTGATGTTATCACGATTATAACGTGTTAATCCACAAAATCCGAAAGGTTAAACCGCGAAAACCGTTTATTATCGTGCTTAATAGGCGATGTTGTAAACCACGAAAATGTAATACCTCATTTGTAATGCCATACACGCTGACATGTATGCACCAAGCTGCGACAAATTTCAGATTACACTGCAATTTTGATGTAACGGTGTGGTAATTCAGTTATTATCACAGGTAACGTGCTTGATCGATCAACAATTGACGATGCAATCGATCGAATGGAATATTTATTGCGACACGGACTGACAATATTTAACGTTTGCGCGGACGAAACGTTACACATTACGTATGTTTGTGCTGGAAGCATTATAACAATGGGTCGAACCGATCGTTCACGCATTACATGCCTATGCGGTCACGGAAGTTATTGTTAAATTCGAAATATTTTCTATGACAGACTGACAGCTAAACTGAAATGGATGTTGCTTTTTAAACTGACTCGGACAGCAGTATCAGGAATTAATGACGGACGACATAATTGATCAAATAAATGGATAGTTGGATACCGATTAACCAAGAGTCGATTAATCGCGCTATCGACTAATTGCCATCATCTGATGAATTGAGGGAGACTAGATTCGATCGCTCTTCTCCTGCCACTCTATTTCGATTACAAAACATATCTCTCGAAAATATCTAATCGTCTAATGTAATAGTATAATAGTATAAAATAAATAGTATAAAGTATATCTATGATTAAAATTGAATCTATGACAGAAGAAAATTCTATCAAATTTTTTAAATATAGGAAGTTAAAAATTTTCTTAAAGGACGTAACTTTATTAAAGCCTTTCCTTGACATTAAACGCAACTGTTGCAACTGTAATATAATAATATTTACCTAAATGAAAGTGCAATTACATCAATAATCGCATCAATTATTCAGATAAGCAAATCGATGGCCGGTACTCGAGCGGATAGAATCTAATTGAGCATTTACTTTGCTTGTAGATCTCCTGGATACGTAAGAGGGATTTGCATATCCTGACGTCATCGATCCTCGCTTACACGGGGGACGCAAGATTTTCCGTTAAGCATCCCGAATCATCCGACGAATGGACGCTGAGGATCGAGTACATTCAACCACGAGACGCTGGGATTTATGAATGCCAGGTTAACACCGAGCCCAAAATGAATTTAGCCTTCATGTTAAAAGTCGAAGGTAAAATCAAGGTCGTAAAGCCTTTAGAATTTCATTCAGATAACCCTTTTACGGATTGCTTAATTCAGAAAAAGTGTACACTTTCCAAACAAGTTTCATTACGAGACAAGAGAAGACAAAGAGAGAGATAGAGAGAAAAGAAAAAGGAACAATTTATATTAAAATTATATTTAAATATATCAATTGTATTTAAATATATAATATACTAAACATAGATTTGTAAATTTTTTATTTTTCTAACGTTATGTAGTGTTTATAATATATTATATACATTACACCTTATAAATCTGAATAGATATTTTATTATAATTCATTTTACTACATTGCATTAAATTCATAATTTTTAAATTAGCGTTTTATTTATTTTAATTAATATAAGCGAAAAACTGTGAAAGGGTTAAGCTAGATCCCGTAATAACTTTATACTGTTGTAAATATATTTTACATAATTTTACGATAGGTGAAAGAATATCTGAACGCTTTCATAAGTGTCTATCACCTGATTGATCAGGAATGACACTGCTGGATAACTCGAATACGCACCAGCATGACCAAAGTGATTAATGCTTCCGCTTGCATGTCTGTCACGTGAGGAACATCCTAAAGTATCGATTAGCTTTGTTGCATCTATTTCTCTGATCGAGTGATGGCATAATATTATAGTTACTTTAATTATTACCAGCGCACAGTATCGATTTCGTCTTTCAATACGTAAAGCACCTATATACATGTATGTATATATAATAGCTTAATACAAAATTAATAAAATATTTCGACAATTAGAATTTATCTGACAAAAGGATTCGACACGTTTTCTGGGAACGAAATAAATTACAAGTTCCATTGTATAAATATTAATATCTACAGGATATTCAAAAAATGTTGAAAAATAACATGTAATTTTATTTATTCATCAATTAATTCGGTTTGATAATTCATTTATTACTTAAATCCAAGAGATTTTAAATAGGAATTTATTGGATCGTTATAGTTTGATTTCGTATTTTTCGCAGTAGGTTAAATAATTTTAAAAAGTATTAAATTAAAAAATCTCAATAATCTTAATTTACATGCATAAAAACGAAGGAAATAAAAAAAAACAGAACTAACTTTGAGAAATATTTTTTGATAGAACCAACATTGAGAAATATTCTTTATCTTCGATATTTTACAGGCATACGTGATCCATATTATACTGATAGTGCTTTCAACATTAGTTCAATTTCCTAACCCCCGAAGCAATAGGTATTGACGAAATCGATTAACTCGATATCTTTTCTGTCCTCCCATTCCAGAAAGTGCCCCTGTCCCTGCCATCACCACACCAAACGCCATTCACCGGACGTTCAACTCAGGTTAGACTCACGCAGAGAGCAGATTCCTTTTCCAAGCTATTGAATGCTAACTTGCTACAGTGCTAGCTGCTAGAAGTATTATTCGCAATTTAGTTACGTGCAGTAACAATGCATAAACGTTTTTTGTATATTTATGACCAAGCCGCCACTGACGGTTTCCGTTCATCAATGAGTTGAGGTCGTAGCATGAGGAAGGTAAAATACGTGCAGCACTCTGCTCTTCATTTAGGCGTTGTTACGTTCGGAACTGTCGGACAAATTTTTTTTGCACAGATACAGCTGACACTAACGCGTGCTAATTCTCTGCTGTAATATTGCGAGTCGTAAATATACCATGCGTTAAATGTTCAGTGGAACCACGCGCCGAAACCTTTTTTGAAACGTCGAAAACCTAATGCAAGCATAATGAGAATCTATCTCCCAAGCAATATTTGTACGGCCTCGACTTATTTAGCTTGTAGACTTGTAGACTTGTAGAGTCTACTATGGGGCTATTAGTGATAGCCCCATTTATTGGCATGAAATTTTTATACTCCTATAAATTAGAAAATGTTCGACTATCTCTTCAGATTAATCTTTTGTGATTTTGCATGGTTTTCTTTGCATGTTTTTATGTGTATTCTAAATCCTTTTAACTGCAGCAATGATTTGAGTAATAAGTAAGTACTGAATTATTAACATAAAAACGTATTTTCTTGTCGTGCGAAAATTACCGTTAATAATAACAAATTCTAATGTATTATATAGTATTATTTTTATTCCTTTTTTTCTTTGTATATCCTAGATTATTATCTTGATTGAAATAATCTACGAACATTTTTACATATTAATCTATTTCAATTTCAATTTATTATTGTACAAAAGTCACTGAGAGATTCGTTTATTTGATCATTTATAAATTATGTCATAAGGTTGGAATCATCAAATAATTATTAAAATTATTAAATTTAAAATCGTCGACTGTAATTAAAAATTTCGAAACAAGAAGTTCAATTACAAAAATGCGTTGCTTATATTGATTTATTTAATCGGCAATATTTCTAAACTTGTAAAATGAATAAATTTTATATCTTGAATAGATTCGTTAATATTAAATAAATAATATTAATTAATATTTAACTGATATCTAACTAATAAACTAGCGGAAGGTTTCATCTAAATGAGATGTAGTATTCTAATCGAATTGATGTCAATGCAATTATGTTGTTTCTGTTATGATATTTGTGGACAAAACGTATCAATTATGTTAATTGCAAATATGTGTTTATTACGTCCGCACTTGATTTTGAAAAGACAAATATAATGCAAATCTTTTCTTTGATGATAACATAAAACTGGTAATATTTTAAGATATACAATAATATTGCATTATAAAAATTTACAACAATTTCATGTAGAAATATAACACATGGAAGAGAGTTTTGATAATAAGCCATCTGTATTAATGTTTAATGGCCATGTTAATAGTATTAGTTTCAAATCTATTATGATTGTTTAATTGCTTAAAATTTCACATGAATAAAAGACGCCTCGCTTGTGTAAAATTTTAGGCCATGCAAAGCAAATTTAATTAAAAGCACGATTTGATGTTTCCATACCGATCGCAACCTGTCACTTAGCACAGATAGATACGGAATATTTAAGCGTACGGTTTTTAACGTATGTTACAGCTGCTCAGGCGACGATTCTGGGACCGGAAGACGTTTACGTGAAGAAGGGTAGCACGATAAGTCTCACGTGCGAAGTGAATGTGCGAAGTACACCTCCTAGTAGCGTTACTTGGTATCAAGGAGGAGCCGTGCTAGATTTTGATAGTCCCAGGTATAAATTGCAAGAATCGAATTTTCAGCTTTACTTTTCTCAACCAGCAGACAATATTTTTAAAATGTTTTTTTAAATATTTATTTTTCATTAATTATACATTTATTGTAAAAATAATATTTATTAAACGTTTAAGTATTCATTTTATTCGTTTACTTGAAATAATAATAGACCAAACATTATTTAATAACATATTTATTAGAAAAATATTTGTTTCACAATAACTATTCATTTGAAATAATAATTTAGAAAAAATATTTATTTAACGCTTATTTAATATTTATATTATATTAATTATTCAATTAAAATAATAATTTGAAAGCATTTTTTAAATATTTATAATATTTAATATTATTTTGATATTTATTTTACATTAATTATTCGAGCAGTATACGACATCATCGCTAAATGAATACTATGATTCGTAAGTAAAAACTACATAGCGTAGAATAAAAAGCGCAACAATATAAGATTTCTCACTCATGTATATTCTAATGAAATGGTACTGAAAACTATCGCCTTTAAGGCCTCAAAATTGGGCTTTAGATGAAAATAAATAAAGTATTTTGACAGTTTGATATTTTGCTGACGACGATTGTTTAATCTTTCTTTTTATTCCCAAAACTTGTTCTTTATTTAAACGTTAAAAACAAATGTTTTTTTAAACTTTAAAATAAAATATTTTTTAAACGTTAAAGAAATAGTTTCTTCAAATGTTAAAATAAACATTTTTTTTATTTGAAAAAAGGAATTTAATCTATTATTTTAAAAAATATTTTTCAAATATTTTAAAAAACATTTCTAAAAACATTGTATGTTGATTGAGTCTTGCATCCCCCCCTCTCATGATTCTTTTTTCCTTCATATATATATATGCATACATTTATACATATGCATACATTTATACATAAACGTTTCCATTCGATCGCAAATGTTACTGCTATCATCGCATAACCGGTGGAGATCTCGATGATGATTCGTAAAAGTTCCTTCGTCTCGCTAAATGAGCAGGAAGGCTTCGGTTGAGTTTTTCGGATCGCTACTTTGCAGTAGCGCCGATCGGGCGGAAAGTGTTGGAGTATCCCGCCTTTAATCTTTTCGTCAGCCCGTCAATTCGGAGAAGAATCGTCAAGAGTCGAAAAAGTAAATGACCCTTGATCCGGCAATTTTGTCAGGAATTAGTTCAGATAACGCTTCGTACGAAAAAATGTAAAAGTAGTTTCTTTTCTACTTTTTCTTTCTAGCAAAATGTGTCACTTACAATATCAAAGAATAATATAATATTACGTGTTAAAAATGTTACATTTTTGCAATTGTTTTTAGCATACACTGTCCAAAAATTAATTATATGTAAAATTATAAAATTATAGTGGATAATTTTGAATTATTAAAAGTATATTTTTATACGTAAAGTAAAATCACAACAAATAAATACATTTATTTTTCTTTATAATAATTA
>Ga0157364_1004914_pt1 | contig 13457 bp, 11 predicted proteins | sample AttsexASBM2_FD_111476 | JGI IMG/M metagenome (GOLD analysis project Ga0157364, IMG submission 111476) | Fungus gardens microbial communities from leaf cutter ant in Ribeirão Preto, State of São Paulo, Brazil - Atta sexdens ASBM2 | ecosystem: Host-associated > Fungi > Mycelium > Unclassified ... | reverse complement strand
CGCTTAGCTAGGGTGAGATCATGGGTGACCACTAAAAATGCCGTGCCTTGGCTTTGATTCAATTCACCTAATAGCGCAAAAATTGCATCTGCATTGCGAGCATCCAGATTCCCGGTCGGCTCATCGGCCATGACCAAACTCGGTTTATTGACTAAGGCTCGGGCAATGGCAACCCGTTGACGCTCTCCCCCCGATAATTCAGAGGGGCGGTGTTTCCCTCGAGGACTCAGGCCGACGGCTTTCAGCATTTCGTCAGCACGCTGTGTCGCCTCTTGTGCAGAGCAGCCACCTATCAACAAAGGCATGGCAACGTTTTCTAAGGCGGTAAAATCGGGGAGCAGATGATGAAACTGATAAATAAATCCTAGCTGCTGATTACGTAAATCCGCTTTCGCCGAAGCGCTCATACTGGTCAACGACTTACCTTTAAACAGCACTTCACCGGAAGTGGGTTGATCTAAGCCGCCGAGCAGATGCAACAAGGTGCTTTTACCCGAGCCAGAACTGCCAATAATCGAGACCAGTTCACGCTCGGCGATACTGAAACTCACCTTCTTCAATACTTCAGTACTGACTGAACCTTCACGGTATGTCTTGCATAATTCAGCGCACTGCAACAAAGGGGTATTATTCATAACGTAAAGCCTCAGCAGGTTGTACAGTGGCTGCACGCCACGACGGATAAAGCGTTGCCAACAGTGCTAACAGCATGGCAGTAAAGGTGATAGCAATAACTTGACCGACATGGATATCCACCGGCAATGCCGCACCGTCCAGTAATAAACCAATCACGGGTAACAGGTGGTTAAGCTGGCTGGCGAGTAAACAGCCGAGCAGCGCTCCACATAAAGAACCAATAATGCCAGCGCTAGCACCTTGCACCATAAAGACCGTCATAATTTGTCTACGCGTCAAACCTTGAGTCTGTAATATGGCGACTTCACCTTGTTTTTCCATGATCAGCAGCCCTAGCGACGTAATAATATTGAACGCCGCAACGGCAACGATCAGGCTCAACAGCAAGCCCATCATATTTTTTTCCATTCTCACTGCTTGAAACAGGTCACCTTTGCGTTCGCGCCAGTCTTTCCAAACGGCTTTTGCCGGTAATGCCTGTTGATCGATTTGGTCTACGGCTAACGGATGGTCGAGCCACAGCCGCCAACCAGTAATATGTCCCGCCGGGTACAACATCACCCGCGAGGCATCTTGTTGGTTGACCAATATTTGATAGCCATCAACCTCACTGTTAGCCGCATAGATACCAGCCACCGTAAACAGACGCTGGCTCGGCATCCGCCCCATTGGAGTGAACTGACTGACAGAGGGAACCATTAAGCGCAGCTTATCGCCCAGTTGCACATCGAGCTGATTGGCCAGTTGTGCGCCAAGAATAACTTGATAGCTGCCCGCAGTTGGAATGTGCTTGAGTCCCTGCTCAAGATAAGGTAATAGCGGGTCTTGCTCACCAGGTGCGATGCCGAGCATCACCCCTACCGAAACGTTATGTGCACTTTGTAGCACCACATCAGCGGTAGTTAGAGGCGCGACCCGGTTGACTCCGGCTAACTTCAGGGAGGAGGCAGGGAATTGCTGAGGATCAATATTGCCCGCAGGTTGTGACACCAAGGCTTGCGGCATTAACCCCAAAATATTACCTTCCAATTCGCGTTCGAAGCCATTCATCACCGATAACACGGTGACTAAGGCCAAAACACCTAAGGTGATACCGATTGCTGACAGCCAAGAAATAAACCGTCCGAATCGATCAGTAGCACGTCCACGCATATAGCGCAGACCGATAAATAAAGCGACAGGTTGATACATGTAGTCCATCCCGGACGGTAAAAATAGAGAAGGAATGATAATGGAGCAATGACCTTTATGAAACCTTTACCGGCCTTATCCGTGCAGTAAACCGATGGAAAATTGTTTGGTTGTATAAAAATCAGGCAAACGCACTGCCTTTGCGGTGAAAGCGAATACCGCTTGTGAGTGCAGAGTGCTACCTTTAAGGATATGAAAACGTTGCCCAGCCAAAGTCCACTCCTCGCGCAGCGACGTTACTGCATCAATAATAAGAGATAATGTAAGTTTATGACGGATATCCAGCAATATTCACTGCCCAGTAAGGCAGGCGATAGTCGGCAGTTAGGTGAACTGGTTGGGTCAGCCTTTGCCATCGAAGCGGCACGGATTGCAGAGCAGCATCAAGGGCTTGTCGTATTGATTGCCAGCGATATGCAGAATGCGCTACAGCTGACCAGCGAGATTGCGCAATTCACCGCGCTCACGGTCAACACGCTTCCCGATTGGGAAACACTGCCTTACGATAATTTCTCGCCCCATCAGGATATTATTTCCAGCCGGTTATCAATGCTCTACCAGCTGCCGTTGATGGAAAAAGGGATATTGATCTTACCGGTGAATACCCTAATGCAGCGTGTCTGTCCGCACAGTTTTATCCATAGCCATGCTCTAGTTATGCAACGCGGCGATAAGTTGTCACGAGACACCTTAATTCGCCAGCTTGATCAAGCTGGGTATCGTCATGTAGAACAAGTTATGGTGCACGGTGAATATGCGACCCGTGGCGCGCTACTCGATCTGTTTCCAATGGGGAGCGAAGCCCCCTACCGACTCGATTTCCTTGATGATGAAATCGACACGCTACGTTCTTTTGATGCAGACACTCAACGCACGCTCCATGAAGTCGAGGCGATAAGTTTACTGCCTGCCCATGAGTTTCCCACTGACAAAGCCTCTATCGAGCGGTTCCGTACCCATTGGCGGGAACAATTCGATGTGCTGCGCGAGTCGGAACATCTTTACCAGCAAGTGTCTCGTGGCACCCTGCCCGCGGGGATCGAATATTGGCAGCCGCTATTTTTTGACGAACCGTTACCCTCACTGTTTAGTTATCTTCCCGCGCAAACTTTGTTAGTGAATACCGGTGATTTATCCGCAAGTAGCGAGCGCTTTTGGCAGGATACAGAACATCGTTATGAAAACCGTCGTGTTGACCCGATGCGACCCCTGGTCGCGCCGAGTGAATTATGGCTCGCACCAGATAAGCTGAATAGCGAGCTGAAAAAGTGGCCTCGGGTACAATTAGTCTCTCAAGTGCTGCCTAAGAAAGCGGCAAACACTAATCTTGGTTACCAAGCTTTACCGCCCCTTCATCAACAGGATAGTCAACAAAACCCGCTAGACCCTTTGCGCCAACTGTTAGAGGCACATCCTCAATACCGGGTTATTTTCTCGGTGGAAAGCCAAGGTCGTCGCGAACGACTCCAAGAAATGTTGGCGCGGAGTAAACTGCGACCGACGATAATTACCACCTTCTCACAAGCGCAGTCCGCAGGTACCTACCTGATAGTCGGTGCGGCGGAAAAAGGCTTTATTGCCAATGCCCAGCAGTTAATCTTTATCTGTGAGAATGATTTACTCGGTGAACGGGTCGTTCGCCGTCGCCAGGATAATCGTCGGGCGATTAATCCCGATGTACTGATTCGCAATCTTGCAGAACTGCACCCCGGTCAGCCGGTGGTCCACCTCGATCATGGGGTTGGCCGATATGTGGGAATGACGACACTTGAAACCGGAGGCGTCACTGCCGAATACCTAGTGTTGCATTACGCCAATGATGCCAAACTCTATATTCCGATCTCTTCTCTGCATCTGATCAGCCGTTATGCCGGTGGTGCGGATGAAAATGCTCCGCTACATAAACTCGGCAGCGATGCATGGAACCGGGCGCGGCAAAAAGCGGCGGAGAAAGTCCGCGATGTGGCGGCGGAACTATTGGATATTTATGCACAACGTGCAGCGAAAACGGGCTTTGCTTTCAAACAGAACCGTGAACAGTATCAAGAGTTCTGTGCGTCCTTCCCTTATGAAACGACACAGGATCAACATCAAGCCATTAATGCGGTACTCAGTGATATGTGCCAGCCCCTAGCGATGGATCGCCTAGTCTGTGGTGACGTCGGCTTCGGTAAGACTGAGGTGGCAATGCGTGCGGCTTTTCTGGCGGTAGAAAATAATAAGCAGGTCGCCGTTTTAGTGCCCACTACCCTGCTAGCACAGCAACATTTCGATAATTTTCGCGACCGTTTTGCCAATTGGCCAGTACGCGTCGAAATGCTGTCACGGTTTCGCAGTGCCAAAGAACAAAACCTCATTCTACAAGAAGCGGCTGAAGGTAAAGTGGATATCTTGATCGGTACGCATAAATTGCTGATGAGTGACCTAAAATGGGCCGATCTAGGACTGCTCATCGTCGATGAGGAACACCGCTTTGGGGTTCGTCATAAAGAACGCATCAAGGCGATGCGCGCCGACGTCGATATCCTCACCCTGACTGCTACGCCAATTCCTCGTACCCTGAATATGGCGATGAGTGGTATGCGAGACTTATCGATTATCGCAACTCCTCCAGCGCGGCGCCTAGCAGTGAAAACCTTTGTCCGGGAGTACGATGCCTTAGTGGTACGCGAGGCTATACTGCGCGAAATCCTGCGTGGGGGGCAAGTCTACTATCTGTACAACGATGTCGAAAATATCAATAAAGCTGCCGAGAAATTGGCTGAGCTGGTCCCCGAAGCCCGAGTCGGTATTGGTCATGGCCAAATGCGTGAGCGCGAACTCGAAAAAGTGATGAATGATTTTCATCATCAACGCTTTAATGTCTTGGTCTGTACCACCATTATCGAAACGGGTATCGATATCCCTACCGCCAACACTATTATTATCGAACGTGCCGACCATTTTGGCTTAGCGCAACTGCACCAGTTACGCGGACGTGTTGGCCGTTCCCACCATCAAGCTTACGCCTGGTTATTAACACCGCACCCGAAAGCGATGACTACCGATGCCCGTAAACGCTTAGAAGCCATCGCCTCTCTCGAAGATTTGGGGGCAGGTTTCGCCCTCGCCACTCATGACTTAGAGATCCGCGGGGCGGGTGAACTACTCGGTGATGACCAAAGCGGACAGATGGAGACGCTCGGCTTCACCTTATATATGGAATTATTGGAAAATGCCGTTGAGTCTTTAAAGGCCGGTAAGGAGCCATCCTTAGAAGATCTCTCGCAACGGCATACTGATGTCGAACTACGGATGCCGGCACTGATTCCGGATGACTTTATTGCCGATATTAATTCACGCCTATCACTGTATAAGCGTATTGCCAGTGTCAGCGAATCGACGGAGCTCAATGATATTAAAGTCGAAATGATCGACCGCTTCGGCTTGCTGCCTGATGCCACACGCAACCTACTGGTACAAACTGAAATCCGCTTACAAGCAGAATCTTTAGGCATCACTAAGATTGAAGCGGGCGAAAAAGGCGGCTATATCGAATTTGCTGAACAGAATCAGGTTGATCCGGGCTGGCTGATAGGATTGTTACAAAAAGACCCTCAACAATGGAAACTTGAGGGGCCAGTGAAGCTACGTTTTGTCCGTGACTTAAGTGAGCGTCAACAGCGGATTGATTGGTTGGTTGATTTGTTAGGACAGATGGCGCAGCACCGCGTGGCAAGTTAATCGACAACTTAAGGTGCCATCCTTGACGGATGGCACGGCGTATTAACTTTGCTGTACCTGAGGTTCATTCAGCGTCAGGTTACCTTGGTCATCAAGAGGGATCACTGCACCCGGCTTATGGTCCATCACGACAGTACCTTGTTTATTACCAATTTTGTAAGTGACGTTGTAGTTTTTAACCCGGGATTGTTCGGTATAACGGGTACTACAGCGTTGATGGGTGCTTTGGTAGGTGTCATTATTTTGCAGGCTTTGCTGTGCTTGGTTTCCCGCATAACCGCCGGCTAATGCCCCCGCAACGGTGGCGATATCTCGACCATGCCCACCACCAAACTGGTGCCCCAAGACTCCGCCCGCCACTGCCCCTAATACAGAGCCGGTAATTCGGTTTTCATCTTGTACCGCTCGGCGATGTACAACACTAACGTTACGACAGACTTCATGAGGGGTTTTCACCGTTTCGGTCTGTGGCTGAACAGCAATCACTTGTGCAAATTCTGGCTTCTGTTGCCCAAAATGACTTCCCGCCACAGCGGCAACCCCTAAAGCGGCTAATGCACCGATCCCAACACCGGCAATTAATGATTTATTCATAACATCTCCTGCAATTTTATTCTGATTAATGGCTACAGGGTGGCAGTGGCATCCACTGCTTCGCTGTGCGGAGTGTGCCAAATGCAGTTAGTAGGAGCTATCGGAATAACGGACAAAATGAGAATAAAACGATTATTTAAGCTTTAGTCTTATTTAGCGCAGAGTATTATGTGCTGCAGTTCATGCGATATTAATGGGCTAAGCCTAAGGGGAATGGAGAAATAAAAGGGAACCAATAAGGCCGCCGCAGCGGCCTGAACCATTAGTGTAACTTTAATTTTGGCCGAATAACCTTGTTGATACTGCCTGACAGCATCATTAACCCGGTACGGAAATAGCCATGTAAAGCGACTTGGTGCATACGGTAAAGCGACAGATAGACCATACGCGCAATACGCCCTTCCACCATCATCGAACCATGCATTAAGTTACCCATCAAGCTACCGACAGTACTGAAGCGTGACAGTGACACCAAGGAGCCATGATCCTGATACTTATAGTCGGTGAGGGGTTTACCTTTACGCGCAGCTAAAATATTTTTCATCACCTGAGAGGCCATTTGGTGAGCGGATTGCGCACGCGGCGGGACGAATCCACCTTCAGGTAGTGCACAGCTTGCACAGTCGCCGATGGCATAAATATTCTCATCGCGTGTTGTTTGCAGCGTAGACTTGACCACTAATTGGTTAATGCGATTGGTCTCTAATCCAGCAATATCCTTCATAAAGTCCGGTGCTTTGATACCAGCAGCCCAGACCATAAGATCTGCAGCGATAAAGTCACCCTCTTTAGTCTGTAAGCCATCGCGTTGAGCACTAGTCACCATAGTACCAGTTTTGACCTGTACACCTAATTTGGTCAACTCTTGATGGGCAGCGGCAGATATACGGGTAGGTAACGCCGGCAAAATACGCTCACCCGCTTCGACGAGGGTTACATTAAGCGCCTCGCGTCCAAGGGTTTTATAGCCATAGCTGTTCAGTTGTTTTACGGCATTATAAAGTTCAGCGGAAAGCTCCACTCCGGTCGCTCCGCCGCCAACAATGGCGATATTGACTGGCTGTGCATTTTGCTGAGCTGAAGAGTGCTTAAGGAATTGGTTCAGCATCTCATTGCGAAAACGGTGCGCCTGCTGTGGATTATCGAGATAAATACAGTGATCTTTAACTCCCTGCGTACCAAAGTCGTTAGAGGTACTGCCTAAGGCCATTACCAAGGTGTCATAGTCAACCTTGCGCGTATCCACCAATAGGTTTCCTTGCGCATCGTGAATAGGTGCTAACTCAAGTTGCTGGGTTTCACGGTCAATGTTCACCAAGCTCCCTAATTGGAACTGGAAGTGATGATGATGCGCATGGGCCATATAGCTCAATGCATCGATACCCTCATCCATTGAGCCGGTCGCGATTTCGTGTAACAACGGTTTCCAGAGGTGCGTCGGGTTACGATCAATCAGTGTAATTTCCGCTTGGCCCTTGCGACCTAGCTTATTTCCTAATTGCGTAGCAAGTTCTAATCCGCCTGCACCGCCACCAACAATTACAATTTTTTGTTTCGTCGTAGTCACTTGACCCCCAAAGATTAACCTCGCCTAGTTAAATAAATGTTAAGAATAAACTTAATTAACATAGGGTTATAAAGTAAAATCATTCACTGATTTCAGCATAGCACGCTCAGATTGTTCAGCGTAATAAATTTGATCTGAATCAAGTTAATTGGCACTGATACATAAACTCAGTGAATCGGTAGGATAAATAATGGGTGAGAAGTACCGGGAAGCGACGCGGCTTCCCGATAACCCTTTAGGCAGTTGGTGTTTGCTTTGCCGCCAACCAACGTTGTTGGTAAGCGGCCAGTTGTTGATGGTTGGCGGCCCAGCGGCGATGATCAAAACGGGTTGCCCAATCGAAAGTGCCTTGGTGATACAGACCGGTGAGCTTAGGAGCTTGACTTATTGGTAACGCATCAAGAATGCTGACGACACCTTGGCGATGGTTACAGACTAGAATGGCATCACAGCCAGCATCCAGTGATTGCCGTGCACGTTCAGGATAGTTACCCATCACGGCAGCCCCTTCCATATGCAAATCATCAGAAAAAATAACTCCAGTAAAGCCAAGTTGCTGACGTAGTACCTCTTGCAGCCAGTAGGAGGAGCCGCTCGCCGGACGATCATCAATGGTGGGATAGATCACGTGGGCAGGCATCATCGCATCAAGTTGCTGTTGTTCGATAAAATGACGGAAAATCGCCATATCCTGCGTACGGATTTCACCCGCTTCCCGTAAATCAATCGGCGTCTCTTTATGTGAGTCGGCAATCACCGCACCATGGCCTGGAAAATGTTTACCCGTGGTTTTCATCCCTGCACTGCGCATCCCTTCCATAAAGGCGGCCGCCACCGGTAAAAGCTGTTGCGGATCCTCTGCAAAGGCTCGATCACCAATTGCCAAACTGCGATGGCCTAAATCAAGCACCGGCGCGAAACTTAAATCAATATCCATCGCCGTCATTTCACTGGCCATCTGCCAGCCAGTTTCTCGCGCAACCTGCTGCGCATCGTCAAGGTTCGCGCTGAGAGCAAGAAAAGATTGCATGGCAGGCAGTGTTGTAAATCCCTCGCGGAAGCGTTGGACACGGCCGCCCTCTTGATCAACAGCCACGACTAGCCGGGTATGGGAGGCTTGACGGATTTGTTTAACCAGATGCGCAAGTTGTTGTGGATCGTGATAATTACGTGCAAACAATATTACCCCACCGGTTAATGGATGTTGTAATAGTTCACGTTCTTCCGCGTCGAGTTCATACTGCTCGACATCGAGCATTAGCGGACCTGGGGTTGCGTTCATGTCATTTCCTATCGGACAAAATTAACAATGTGAAAGGGACTGCCAACTCTGCGCCGCCAGTTTCTCCATCGCTGGCTGTTGAGTCTGTTCCGCTTTAAGCTGATACCAACTCGCTTGCAACAGACGCAGCCAAGGCTGCCAACGTTGGACTTGAGCACGGAGTAACTGCGGCTTAAGATTAAATCTCTGCGCGTAAGCGGCAATCCACTGCTCAGCTTGAGGTGGATCTTGTAAACAGAGGGTCGCTAATTCAAGGGCGATATCGCCATCTGCACTGTACTCCCAGTCGATCAACACCAATCCTTGAGCTGTTTGTATCAGGTTTCCTGCATGCACATCCATATGTAACGGTACAAGGCGTAGAGGCTTGGGTTCACCTTGACGTATTAAGGATTGTAACCGCGTCAACCAAGCTGCATGCCGTTGCTGACACAGTTGCCAATAGCGTTGCAATAAGTCGATTAACTGCAGACGGTAACCTAGTAACGCGTGGTGATGAAGCCGCGCTAAGAGGTCCATAAGATCCGGGTTATGGGGTGAGAAATCCGTGACTGCCAAGGGGTCGCCTTGTACCCACTCTACAGTTAAGTCGCCGCAATGATAATTTATCGGTCTGATACCAAGACCCGCGCGCTGTAATTGTCTAAGCACACGATATTCGCGTTGGCGGTCCACAAAAGGGAAAGGTTGTGCGGGCATCAAACGGTGTACATATTGTTGATGGCGGGGATCACACCAACTATTGCCAGACAAGCCTGGCAATAGTTTCCATGCAGCATCAATAACTGGCTTTGCCACTACCAGTCCAGATAATTTCGCCAGTATTGACCAACATTAATTGCATCTGCACATGAGCGGCTTTGATGTCCCCACGTGTCGTGGTATAGAGCACATATTGGGCATTGAGGTTGCGCGCTAGTCCAATCGCTTTACCACGCGAATTTAAACTATCGTTAGGTGAAATACCCAAGGTTTGCTTAGCCTGTGCCAATTGTTCGGCGGTAATCAGCGTAAAAGGTGACCCCGATAGTGCTTGGGTCAGTGCTGAATTGGCATTGTCCGTTTGAATCGAACCGTTAGTACTATTTTTTATACGGTCAACCAGCAGTACGCTACCCGAAGTGATCCCTTGCGCATGTTCCATCTTAGCCACCAAGGGTTGTACCGTGGCTGGCCAATTAATAGAGGTCAATTTAGGCGCTTCTGGCACGGGTTGCGGTTGAGTCACCGCAGGTGGGTTCTGCACCGGAGGTATTTTCTCTCCTGGTTGGCTGGTCGCTGGCGGCACGGTTGATCCGTTGCCTTGCTCGACCGGCGCTGGCGTTTGTGATTGATTCAGCACACAGCCACTGAGTAAACAGGCAAAAAATAGTGAACTGCTATATCTCAAATATTTAGTCACGGTAACGTCCTCAGAGAGAAAGATATAAACGAACCTGACGCGCATTCACGCTGCCAGAAGAAGAGAATAATTCACTCGAACTATGCGCGGGTATCTGCATTTCCTGTCGCTGAATATGTTGCGGAATTTCCAAACCTTGCCCATCGTACCAGTAATATTGGTAGTGAATACGCACCGGTACATCACGGTCATTATAGACCCGAGTCGTCGCAGCGGGGGCTTGCTCCCCGTTCATCACTGGCGTATCCGCGGTAATCCCTGCTGAAAGCACTTCTGACCCCATGACCAAAGGTTGAGAGATAGTGATTGCAGGGGGTTGATGGCTACAGGCAACAGCGCCGAATAGCGCTAACCCGATCACCCATAACAGGCGCATAGGCAGTCTCCGCAACTCATTGACGTGACAGCATCGGGCCAAGGGGTTTCCCACCGAGCAGGTGCATATGGATATGGTAAACTTCTTGCCCACCATGTTGATTACAATTAATGATTAACCGATAGCCATCCTCAGCAATACCTTCTTGCTGGGCTAATTTTGCAGCGACCGTTATCATCCGACCTAAGGCAAGCTCATGCTCATCACGGACATCATTGATAGTTGGAATCAACACATTAGGGATGATTAAGATATGGCTTGGCGCTTGCGGCGAGATGTCGCGGAAAGCTGTCACCAATTCATCTTGATACAGTTTTTGTGCCGGGATCTCATCACGAATAATCTTACTAAAAATAGTTTCTTCTGCCATGTTGTTGCATTCCTTGACTGTACTCACCCTGAAGAGCGAGTTATTTTACGATAGCGTTAAACGTTCACCAGCAATATTAAATAATCTAGCAAAGTTTTGGGTGGTTTGCTCAGCGACTTGCTCAACACTCACCCCTTTTACCACTGCTAAGTAGTCAGCAACATCGCGCGTATAGGCCGGCTGATTGGCTTTACCGCGGTGAGGAACCGGCGCTAAATATGGCGAGTCCGTTTCCACCAAGATTCTATCTAAGGGGACAAATCGTGCAGCTTCGCGGATTTGTTCCGCATTTTTGAAGGTCAAGATGCCTGAAAAAGAGATATACATTCCTAAATCCAACAGCTTGCGTGCCGTTTCACGATCTTCAGTAAAGCAATGTAGAACGCCACCACACTGGTCAACCTTTTCCTCTGCCAGTAACTTTATCGTATCGTCACGCGCATCGCGGGTATGCACAATAACGGGTTTTTTTAGTTGGCAAGCAACCTGTAAGTGATCGCGAAAAGCTTGCTGTTGGATTGCCCAAAGTTCAGGGGTTTGATGATAAAAATAATCTAATCCAGTTTCGCCTAATGCCACCACCTTAGGATCACTGGCTAATCGTAACAGTCGGTCTTTATCCCAGTCATCATCAAGATTAAGCGGATGAACCCCACAGGATAGTGCCACGTTATCGTACTCAGCCGTCATTTGCTGTAAGGCGGGAAAAGCAGATAACGTGGTGGAAACCGCAAGCATAAAGCGCACATCACGGTTCGCCGCCTTGTCGATCACCTCGGCGAGGTTAAGGTGCTCTTTCTCGTAATCTAGACCATCAAGATGGCAATGCGAATCGACTAAAAACATATTTCTCTCTTTGACTCAGGGTTTATGGATGAAGCAAAGCTTCCCAGGCTAACAATACGTCACTGATCAGCAGCTCCGTATTGATCTGCGGTGTTTGTAGCAACAGCGTATAACACTCACGCCATTGTGCAATGAGGGCCTGTAATGCCTGCTGGTCCATTAAATTACTTAAATAGTGACTGGTGGCATAACTGTCGGAGTGCGTTAACCAGTTTGTGCCACCTCGCTGCAATTTCAAGGCATCCAGCAAATATGCCATCAGCCAATAAATTTTTTCATTGCTGGGTTCATTAAGCAATAAAGGGAGGAGTTCCATCGGCGATTTTGGCACCGCCTGCATCAATTTTTCCGCTAATTGCTGTCTTGCTTGCCAACGCGGCGAATTAATGAAGGCCAAAGCTGCCGCTGGCGCGCCACCGGATAAGCGTAGAGCGGTCAGTAAAGCCGGTTGCGCTAAAGTGCTTTCACGTGATAACCAGGCTAGTCCCTGCGCATCATCCGGAGGAAGAATATTCAACACAGTACAACGACTACGCAAAGTGGCGGGAAGTTGGCTCAGTTGCGCAGTGCTAAACAGAAACCAACAATTTTCTGGGGGTTCTTCAACGGTTTTGAGTAAAGCATTGACGGCGGATTCTGAGAGACGTTGGGCATTATCCACCCAAACGACCCGCGCCCCCCCTTGCTGTGGAGAGTGCCAAATTTTCTCGCAGGTTTCTCGCACCGCATCAATACCGATAAGCTGTTTGCCTTTATCTACCGCGATCGAATACCAGTCGGGATGATTATTTGCCAGCATCAGCTGGCAACCGTGGCAGTGGCCACAGGCTTTGTAGTCTTGCGGGGATGTACAGAGCAACCAACGCGCAATACCCCAGACCAAAGACTCAACGCCCATACCAGGATGGGCCTGTAGTACTAATGCAGGATGGGCTTGATGCACCTTGTGTTGCTGAATAACCTGCTTATAGTAAGGCGTCAACCAAGGGTACCATTGCATTATTGCTGTTCCTTCAACCAGTCACGTAATCGGCATTGCACCGCTTCACGCACTTGCGACTGCGATTGCGTCGCATCGATAGTCACTATCGTCGGATCAAGCGCAGCCAGTTCACGATAGCGCTGGTGGGCACGGTGAAAGAACGCTAACGACTCCTGTTCAATTCTATCCAGCTGCCCTCTTGCTCGTGCTCGCGATAACCCAATTTCCGGTGTCACATCGAGATATAGGGTTAAATCAGGCGCAAAGTCACCGATTACGGCTTGTTTAATTTGCCTCATTTTCTCAACATCAATACCTCTACCGCCGCCTTGATAGGCTTGCGAAGAAAGATCATGGCGATCGCCAAGCACCCAAGCCCCCCGAGCAAGCGCTGGTTTAATTACCGTCTCGACCAGTTGCGCACGTGCTGCATAGAGCAAAAGCAGCTCAGCATTGGCGGTGATAGTTTCCCCATCGATCCCTTCTTT
>Ga0157364_1004913_pt1 | contig 13462 bp, 7 predicted proteins | sample AttsexASBM2_FD_111476 | JGI IMG/M metagenome (GOLD analysis project Ga0157364, IMG submission 111476) | Fungus gardens microbial communities from leaf cutter ant in Ribeirão Preto, State of São Paulo, Brazil - Atta sexdens ASBM2 | ecosystem: Host-associated > Fungi > Mycelium > Unclassified ... | reverse complement strand
CTTGATGGGCCGACGAAGTGTTGGCATGCCAATCGGTCTCGTCCGTCTTCGAGGCACGACGTTGCGAGGACTAATCGCGCGATCGCAAAAATCGCGAGGCGCGTCGAGGAGGAAGGGATCGCGCGCCGAATTGAAGTCCCTTCAGATTCGATGCTGCGGTGCATCTCCTATCGAGCGATCTTACCGCGTACCTCGTCGAAGAGGTCGTCCAGTTCTTTCCGTAGTATCTTGGCCTTCATCCCGCGGGCATTCCTCACGTCGAACTTCCCGACGTCTCTTTATCTTGACGCTGCGCGGAAGAGAGCGAACAAGAAGAAGGGTCGAAAAGGAGAACGAGAGGAGAGCTCCCTTTCCCTTCGCTCCTTCAAATGTCACGAACCGTGCTCCGTTCTCTCTCTCTTGTTTCTGTGGGTGTTCTCGAAAGCTTTTTCTTAGACACATAAATAGTCGATGACGCGCAGTAAAGTACGAGAGAAGGTCGCGCGATAATGATCACGACGACGCGCGGCCGATTCTGCACTCTTCATCGTCGTTGCACCAACCGGTCACGTCGGTCCATCATTCATCGCTGCTCAGAGTCTTCATTCGACTGGAACGTGTGTCCGAAGCGAGATTCATACGAAATTACATTGACACATGGTACGTCGCATCCGACTTTTTACTGGAATTTTCATTGGTATTTCTTTTTTTATCAAAATGCTAATTTAATAATGATATTATTATTTTAAAATTATAGTATATACAGTTAAGATTACAGTTAATATTTTAATATTACTGTAACACATCATTATTATTAATAAACGAATCTAATTAGAGAATATTGTGTTACATTTAACTAAACATTCAATAAGTTGAGAGAAAATTCGTTCGGTAGAAAATGTTATATAATGGAACAAATAACTTTAATTATAAATAATTCATATGTAATATCTCGATAATTACTGGCGCCGATAGTTGAAAGCAGTACTTTTCGTGCCGACAATATTAAGCATAAAGATTTATTGGCCCATTCGGTAAACCCGTAGTAATATTTTCCTCGCGTTCTGGCTTCGACGTACAAATCCACGCCTCGAATTCGCGTGACTTCGTCGATAAACCACGGAATCCTTTCAAGAACTTTGAAAACGACATCAATTCGTCTCACGTGTTCGTTCGTAGCGCATTGACATATTTCTCCCTTTCGAAATAAGAGGGACTTTGAATACTTTATATCCGACGATAATAATTCTTCTAGAGATAAAAACTGCTTGTTCAACAGAAAGGTTAGCATCATTAATCATCGAAAAGACTATTACTAAAATTAATTCATTTAAGACAGCATATTTATCATGCTAAACTTAATTCAAAAGAATAATTTACTTCAAAAAATTGCATTTTATAATTTTGATACATAATGTCCATCCGATTTATATTTCCTTTTTCTGGAACTATTGCTTTTAAATTCGATTCGAGCTCCATTGAGGAAAACAAAAACACAAAAAAAGTATCTTTGCTATGAACTATAAATGATTTTACGGATTTGAGCACAGATTAGTTCGCAGGAAAGCCTCCATTTGCTCGAACCCATATCCTTGAAACCTAACATTTACGCCGAATGACCAAAGGCTCATTGCTTTTTCTTTTCGATCGACACTTTTATTAGCGGTGTATCGTTTCAAACGCGTACTGGATTTCGTGTCGTTACAAGGATATCGATGTATCGAGTGCACAAAATGTGAAAGGTTTCTTGGTGACAACGACGGAGAACGGCTGCGGCGATGTTCTAACAACACACTCCAGTCTCCGATCTGATCGATTACGATCTCTTGGTTTCTTTCCAGCATTCTACGAGGATTTCCGCGTACCATTAATCTCGCGAGTTAATGTTAATGCGAAAATGTTGAGTCGACCGTGAGTTCCCAGCAGTCCCCCAATCGTCGGAGGAAGCTAATAAATGTTCTCCGACTGCACGCACTATTGCGTAGACAAACGCAAATTATGAATTATGCCGGTGATAATAGTAATAATAGTAGTAAAAGTCACCGTTTCCTGTGAGAATTCGCAATGCATTCTGCTCGCGTTCGTAACGGTAATTTTGTTCTACAATTTCGTTTACCATCTCTTCATCGCGACGCGCGAAGCTCCGGTCGTAACTTCAGACCAAATGACTGGAAGGATTATTGCTCGCGTTCAGCGCATTAAACCGACTATCCGCCTATCTTTCGTGGCGCGTAAATGACACTGTATGTCCAATGCACTTGAAAAGATGTCACTTCTAGCCTTTCGCAGGCAAGATAATCTCTTATGACTTTTCATCCCAACCAGCACATCCCTCGCGCGAGCTGTAATAACCAACGATATGTTTAGTCCGACGTAAACACATCCCGCAAAACTATTCAAGCGACTTATCTGGCTTAATATCTATAAATATGATTCGTTGCCGTTACTAGCGCGAAGATCTTTCACGAGATGACACGACCTTTGTATTTCTCTCTCATCGGCTTTAGTTCGTTAGACAATTGAAGGGAGCGAGCATTAAAAATCCCGATTGTCTGGAGTTACTTTTTAATATATCGACAGAAAGAGAGAGAGAGAGAGAGAAGGCGTCATTTATTTAGCGTCCTGAGAATAAATTTTCCTAAGCGTTTAAAAAAAATATATAATAAAAGAAGAAAATATTAAAATAAGACTTTCATGAAATTCTTAATTGTTAAAAAACATAAAAAGATGTATATAAAAAAATACAAAAAAGAAGAAGAGAAAAAGAATTAAATAAAATAAAAGAAACTTAGCACGAAAAATAATTAAATATGCTTAACGCTTTGGACATCGATGATTGTAGAAGACTAGATAATCATACAGTTTATACTGAAAGATGAGGAGAGAGAATTCGTTTCTAACATCAAAGGAAATTTTATTCCATAATTTCGCAGCAGCATATTAAAAAAGTTTTTTATAGAATTCAGTGTGACATAAAACAGTAAATTAAAATGTTATTCAAACCTTGTATCGTGCGAAATTATTTTGCCTCTAAAATCAAATACAGAGAGAGAGAGAGAAAGAGAGAGAGAGAGAGAGAGAGAGAAGAGAGAGAGAGAGAGAGGACTTTCTGTTGTCAGTTTTCGAAGGACTGACGACAGTGTGCTCTAAAATACATACAGACGTGGTAGACCACGCGAGGAAGAGCGAAGCCAGATGACTCTTCTCCTCCGCAGCATCGCTTCGGGGAGGATAAACGACCTGCGCAAGATCGAGATTATACCGGCAGCGAAACCTCGACGTTTGTACAACTCTCTGATTTAACAGAGGAACGCTTCCCTTTTTTCGCCAACTGAATGCATTGTAATCCTGGATATTCTCGACTGTGCAGTGCACCAGTGAAATGTAAATAACTGTGTAAAAAATTTTATTCCTACGTAACATTGGAGAAATGAAATAGAAACGGAAATGTTTTGTGTAAAATTGAGATTAAAAAAGATTAATCGTCGTTCAAAAACAAAATGGATGTCGATAAAAAAATCGAAGCTTCCATTAATGTTATTGAAATAGTTCGAACTTAAACGATAATCGATAAATTCTCTCACGGTATTTTCTTTTTATTCCAGAATTAAAAATGGAAGTAAACGACAAGCGATAAAATCATTTATTTTCATATCTAAACGTTTACGTGATATCATAAATAATAGTAATAGGACAAGTTTAGAATTAAAAATAAAGTGAGTTTCTTTATGACAGCAGCTAACGGAGATAAACTCAGTGTATCACTCTTTGTTAGACCGAAAATTGCGAGTGGAGATCTTCCATTTCCTGAGCAAACGAGTCCGGGTGGGGAATTACGAGCTACGGACTTACGAGCAAAACCTCAATGTCCACATCAACTCCGAGCCCAAACTATGCGCGCGGCCGTTTCCGCTGTCGCCGTTTGTTCACGAAAGAAATTCAGGTTACATGTCTGCTGCGCTTCGTGCTACGAAGTCTTCTCTTTAAGCGTATAAGCGATCGGACCGTGCACGTTTCGCGAGCACATTGGCCAAGGGATACTACACCTTGAATATCGTTTCTCATGGCGTGCTATCGGAGTGCTTTTATAGAACAGATATGTACGCGCAACATTTATCCGGGCCAACAATAAACTGTACAATTTCCACCGTTGCGTTGCGACGATACAACGCTCGGGACATGACACTCCACATGAGAGCGAAATATCGTGTTGCTGTGTTTAAATGAGGGTGTCGATTCTATCGCAGGACACGACGCAACATGACGCGATGGGACAAAGTGCTACAGCGATTTAATGCTATGAGATTATCGTCAATATCTTGTTGAAACATGACAACAACATAATAAATTATTATTTCGCCGCGAAATTGTGTATTTCATGGATGAAGTTGTTTACATTAATTAGGAAATAGAACAGAATTAATTGCATTTCGATGATGAACAAAATGCTTGAATGCGGATTTATAACGTTTTCAGATTTCTCTACTTTACTTCGAAAAGATATTTTTGCGACTTAATAATTTGTCATAAATTTGTTATTGTGTACAAATTATAGAATCATCTATGCTTGTAATTTGTAATACATATAATACATCCCGGTAGAAACACAATAATATATAGGTCGTTTCTGTCCCAGCAGTATTACGTTTCGCCGGGACATTAGTAACGAAAAGGTCAATTGATGACTCGGATGGCCTAGAAAGGTCAGACACGAGCACAGTGAACGGTGACATATTCTGCGTGGGGAAAAATATTTTCCCAAATTTATAAAACGTAATTTCCACGATAATTTTAATAAATTATGCAACGGGAAACATTTTGCAATCGGAACTGCATTATTATCGTTATTATCTCCATTATGTAGTGGCAGGTAATACCATTTATGACGTAAGATAAGCAAACAATCATCGCTCTCACGCATTGCTACTAACTTATGCTACGTGTCGCTGAAACACGTGAGAATGATCACGCGTAAAGCAAACATGAATAAAGAAGCCTCTATACTTTTTCTTTATGTAAGATACTATCATAACAAAATTCTTCATTTTTCAGAAATTTAAAATGAACAAACATATTCAGTCTCATGGTGTACAATTCTATTTAGAAAATTAAGCACATTAAGTTATAAGTAATTAAATTAGTAAAGAGAGAGAAAAAGAAAAAATTAATTTAATTTCATTATATAATTTATATTTTATGCATTACAATAAATAATAAATTTAATAATAAAATTATAAAAAATTTATAATAAAGTTATAATAAAAATATTATTCATTTCTCATAAAATCGCTAATGTTATTATCAAACAGAAATTTATTGGATAATATTTATTGCCATTCAAAATTTTGAGATTCCAGGCTTTGGTACACCAAATAATATGGAAAGATCTTACGCTTCATATATATTTATTAATCGCGCGAGACGTTACTATATCTCTTAGTTATAAATTTAAAAAAAAAGTCAACGTTTTTAAATAACAAGGTCAAATATTGCATTCTCATTTATAATTAAATTTCGAAGCGTGAAACACAAGTTTCATGGACCAATAACTTCCACGTAGAATAATAACGTCTCTCAACAGTAATTCAAGATCGTCAACGCCCACGCGTCTGTTACACATCAGCATTGAAGTATGGCTGAATGCATAATTCTATCGGGCGATAACCAGCCAGATATAATCGGATTACACTTCTTTTTGATTTGCCAGTTTCCAACCACAATTTATCTCATAACGGACATACAAATGTTTATATAATTATATCGCCCTTTGCACTTTACGTCATAACATGCGCAATCAGGCGACATATACATATATATATATATATATATATATCTGGCGGCGTTTTTATTACATACAAAAAATCAATGCGATTCATTTGAGAAACCGAGACATTTGAGTGAGCATAACTCGACAATAACATTTGTAAGAAACTTATTAATATGCGTTTTTATTTAAGCTTATAAACTTTACATCGAGAATGTGATATATGATATTATTCGGTCTAAATGCACACAAATCGATATGCAAGGTAAATAGGACAATTACCGCATGGAAATGAGTATCGAAATCCCTCTATCATCAATATAAACTCTCGAAATTTTTTATTCATTTTAGAGAAATGCAGGTGCATCAAATTGATTTTACTTAAAAGAAATCCAATATTAAAAAATTGTTTTAGATAATGCGCATTTAATTACTATTGACCGTTCCTGATTTGCAAATTTTCTAATATATTATTAATGTAAAATAATATATAATTTATTGGATAGATAAAATATTAACAGTAATTATCGAGATATTTTTATCTGATGTCTATTTTCTTTTATTTAAGCTGATATTAAATATTTCAAAACACAGATGCGTAACTTAATGAATTAAAAATAACCATAAAAGGAGATATAAAACCAAGGATCCCTAAATTCCAAAATTCTCATCTTGCAAACTCTATATAGCTTTAAAAAAAAAATCTTTATTTACAGCGTAACTCACTCTCGCGTACACAACACTTTTGAACCATCTAATTTAAAAAATTTATTCACAAACACTAATTCCACAATATCAACAAGATATCAACTTTACGCCGAGATGAGATAAGAGATCAATTTGATCCAGAGAAATTTTTCGAGAAATAAAACAAATTTTATTAAATAAAAAAATCCCTTTAATTTGCCATAAACACTATTCACTGTCTCGTAACATCCCAAATAGTTCCCTGAACTCTTTCAGGATCTGTATCTTCCTATCCGTGTTTCTCACGCGCGCTCGCGTACGCTTGCCATACGTGCGCTCACACGTGTGCACGTACGCCGACTGGCCGCTGTATTCTGTAAGCTGTTGTGCGCACACGGCGAGTCGCGGGTGTCGCGGCACTCACGACTCACGATCCACGCTCACGAGTCACCGAGAGACGTGCGTCGCATGTGCCGTGCCGTTCGCCGTGAGCACCTCGGCGTGCTCTTCGTCTTTGCCGTGTCGTACCGACATCGTAAAACCGCTCACCGAGAAAGTGGGAACTGGAGACCGACCGGCAAAAACCGCAAAGGGGATTTCTGCTATGGCTGCAACGACTAGAGTTTGCTACCCCCGCTTGCGTAACCAATGTTCATGCAAGGATATGACGGATTGAGAAGGGAAGGTTTCCTATTTCAGCTGGAAGTAAAAAGCTGCCTGTAGTAGCGATATCAGGATACGCGAAGCATTGAACTATTTTCCAATCTCGGACATTCTCCGTTATTCGCGAGCTATGTGAACAGAGCGATCGATCGGACGCAATCGGTTGATGTAAATATATTTTGGAGACAGGTGGACAAATGTATGTTTTGACGAACGAAATAAATTCAATATCGATGAAGATAATATTTGATCAAAATACAACGAACGTAAAGTTGAATAATTGAAATTAAAAAAAGGAAAAAGAAAAAAAGAAGAACTTTCCTTCTCATTACGTTTTATATAGAAATGATCTAATTTTGTTAGAAAACAACTAGGTAGGTTCTATAAATAATGCTCACTGTGGCTGCTGTTGCATGATTCACTGAACATCCGGCATGATAGCTATAGATCATATTCGATTAATTTTCTTCTGGTGGGTTGATCGTGGACACGCAAGCAAACTGATATATAGTCAATTAAATAATAACTCTTTAAAAAGTTCAATTAATTTTGATTACTGCAAAAATGAAATGATATTATAATATATTATTTTCACAATACCATTATTATTACATTTTCATTTGATAAAAAGTTAGTTCGGACAGAACAGTTACAAAAATAACTTGAACAGTCTACTGTAGACTTTATCGCAGCAATTTATTTTATCATAAACTTAGGACTTTATATTACCCACTTCTATATATCAAGGCAGTAATTATGATAATAATTGTTATCCACATGCGTCATATACATAATATTTAATTTTAGGTCGAAAGATCATAGACTGTTGCAAATGTATTAGCGAAGTTTAGCGCAGCGATGGCGATGAAGGCCGCGCATTTATACTTGCGTATTCAATAAAAACATTTGACGCAGCTGTATCGAGATAAATTACAACAGCGTATCTGGCAGCAAAAAATGTATCTTCATTTACTATTAAACAGCATTATTATTTCAATATTTTTTAACTTTATGAAATCGCTGAAGTTACACTGTGAACTTGAAATCGACAATATCTGTGTTCAGAAATAATTTGATCAGATATAATCTATTTTTACATTTAAATCAATGCTGTCTTTATTCATTATGGCGCAAAATATCTATCTTTGAGAGTATTCTTTAATCTTCAATGGCACATTAAAAATAAAACTATTTTAGTATGATTTTAGTATAATTTAAAATATTCAAAATATGTTAAATATGCATTTAGCTGAAAATTTTTTTGACAAGCATAGCTTTTTTTAATATTTTAAATATTTTCAAAAATTCACGAGAATGAAATTGCGAAAGATTTTATAAATATACAGAAACACAATTGACATGTTTCGAAGCATTATTGAAATTTACAAAACTGCGAAGTATGACATTAATGTCTGTCGCGACGCAATATGTATGTAGCTTTTGTGCTTACGTAACGAAACGGATATGTGATTCGTCGCACGTTAAAGTGACAAATGATATCGGCGCAGATAACAGTCAGAAGTATTATAGGTGTCGCAGGTGATCCCGCGTGATCGCAATCTTAAACAATCCGAGGTAATTAGAGCTGGATCGCGCACTCTGTCCTAATTCGTTTAATTAATCCGTTTATCGATGCTAATCTCTCGCGTATTGGCTTTATACGTATGAGCGTCACGTACACGACCGAACAATGAGTCTATTACGGCAAATATAGGGTTTCCTGGTCGCGACTATTGCACCTCATTGAAGCTTCACTCATAACAGTAACGACAGAAAGCCACTAAATATATTTTATCTGATAAGAAAAATAGGATTTTACGTCGTAACATTTGGAACGATTAACATGACTCGCTGTCTTATCTGTTTCAATTAGTTCTTCGAGCGGAAACGACGATATCTATCTAAGTCACAGGGCAGGACATAAAAATCGAATTAAACAATAAGTCGCGAATATTACACTTTGTCATTTGCAATTAGTCACGACGAAGTTCGAGTCAAAGTACATGACATGAGTAATGGCACAAACCTGACTCTATGTGATGCAAAAGTATAATTAATAAAGATAGCATCGTGCGTGTAGCTAATGGAATACGTCAGATAAAACATAAAAGATTAAAAGGCTCAGGCAAAACTGTCTTCAACTCGCTTATTTTACATACAGCACTCTCGCAGATATCACAGTACGTAAAAGTGAACCGGAGGAGAAAACCCGTAATACGAGGGCTTAAAACAACTGAGATTTCTGTCAAGATTTCAACGATCTGTCAGCGGAAAGCGAGCTGAAGAGCGTCGGAGAATTGTGGTGAACGGCGAAGAGAACATTGGAGAACGTGGGCACGACGCCCACGCCGCACCGCGTACGTAATAAAAAGTTTGCAGGATATCCCTACGCGGAAAAGGAACACCGCACATCCTACGTCGTACCGCGCCGGTACCTACAGTAATGCGAGGTCGTTTGCATGACGTGAGATTTGCACGTGCGCTCGTTTCTTTGCGTGCAAACGGGGAAGATTCGAACTAGTTCTCCATTGACGACAGCGTGTCGTGCAAGGACGACGGACAATGGAGCCGAGGAGGAAGAAGATCTGAGTTATGAGACGTCGCATAATTGCACGCCGATTGGCCTCGCTGTGGAATGCAATTTGTCTCCCGGCACACAGCGGCCGTGTATTTGCGAAAGTAATTAAGATGCACGCCACGCGAGACGAGGTCGCATCGGCTCGTAGTTACTGCTGATTGCGCCTGAGTTGCGTCATTTCAAAATGCTTTTAACTTGCACGCTAGACGGACGCTTTAATTAATCGAGAATTTTGTTCAAGTGCACGGACATTGCTTATTTTGACCTCGATTTAAATGTTCACAGAAAATAGTTGACTAACGACATAATAAGTAAACATCAATTGAAAGAAGACGTAATATTAATATTATAATTCACACTTAACAATGTAACTATTACGTAACATTCGTGTTATATTTGTATTATTCAGAATAAAATTGTAATATTGAAAGTGTAATATTGTTATGTTATTATTAATTGGGGTTTACTGGGTACGAAGTAAAGCGAATCTAGATCTAAGTTTTACACAAGAATTGCAGAATAGACGAAAAGATTTAAAAAAAAAAACATTTCTTTCTTTAATCTTATATATCTTAATTTTATATATCCGATATTTTATGGCGAAATCTATTAAGGATTAATGCGGCGAAATAAAATGAGAATATTAGAGATATCGTTTTATGTTTTTCACATAATTGAATTGTCTCACAGCAATTGTAAAACTGGAATTTCGAGTCGAAGATAAGTAAGACTATCGTCTCTCGAGTTCCTCGCAGATCGCAGTATCTTCCCCCGTATCGTCCCGGTTGTTAAGTCGCTATATCACGCGTCATAAAGTTGAGCAGCAGCGTTTTCACAAACGTTATCGCCGCCACGTGGTGCAAAAGGTGCGTGCGAAGCCGAGTGTTATTATGGCTCAAGTTTTAATGGCTTCGTCGAGCTGCTCGCGTATCAGCAGTGTGATACAACGATGGTGTCACGCAATCGTTCGGCAAATAATCCGCGTCATGTCGTATTATGTTATGTGCAGTTACCGTAAGCTGTTTTATATTTTCTACCAATGGTCTAACGAAATGTATATTTTTTAAATCAGAATTGTGTATGTATTTCTAGCTATTAATCCAGAAATAGCTGTCTGATTTTTTTTCCATAAACAATCACATGAGATATTTTCATATCATAAACTAAACTGGTTATTATTAACAACATGATGTATATTATTTATTGTTTTTCGATTTATCAGTATTTGAGATTATGAATTTGGATTATGAATTTGGATAATTTTTTGAAAGGATAGAAATCAAACAAATATTAAACGGAATTAGCGTTAAAGCTTATTGTGACAGCATTTCTAAAAAATAAATATTTTTATTAATGTATTGATTTTTTATTGCAAATTTTCGATACTTAAAGATTTGTAAAGAATTATTAAAAAATATGTTAAACGATATCCATACAAAACAATACTTTAAAATAATTCATATTTTATCGCCACTGGAACATAACAATATCTCAGGTGACAATTTCCAGGTTAAAATTAGTTCTTCAAACTAATCATCAATTTTAACACCGTTGAATATTTAAATTTGTTATTTTTTCAGATGTAACTATATTTATATCATAACTAATCCCAAATTCTGCTTTATTAATTCATAATAATAATTTACGCTCATGGTGTTCTCCTCTGGGAGATTCCTGTTCAACTCGATATCTCGAAGGTCGAAGGAAAGGTAAACCAGAAGTTACTGCCAGGCGTACTGGGTAGTGGGCATTTGAAGCAGCACTCTCCCACCGATCGGCCTAGCCGGTCAAGCAGCCACCCACTTTAGCCAACCACCCACGTGGGTACATAAGCAATGCGCACACAGTTCTGTAGTGTGTTTGCATTCCTTCCCTTACGATGTCGTAGTGGCTCCGGTCGACCACTCAAGAGTGTACCAGCGTGTGAGTACGAGGAGAAGAAGAAGATGAAGAAAAAACCGGAATGTCGCGAAGTCGTCGTAGAAATTATTGCTTCCAGTTATTGCCGTCGCTACCAGAATATTTTTCAAAGAGTGAATGGCTTTCTCGCGTCCCCCATACGTATTACACAAATACGCGTGAACGAATGACGGCTGGTTTCCTTTAGCATAAATATTTTAGATAGTCACTGATGACAACGTTTACGTGAAATATTAAGGAGTAAATTTTGACGTTTCTTGAGAAAGGTACAGTAATGCGTATTATGTGCAGGAAATGGATGTGTTAGATATTTAACGAATTCATCCCAAGACGCACACGAAGAGAGGAAGTTCTACAAAACTCTATTCCCAGAAGAATATACGAAGTGTACCAAAAGTTCCATAGAGTGAAAAGAGCAACAAGTTTTCATAAAATTTCCTCACAAAATTCTGCGATATCTTACTCTTTCAAACTTCTTCGTAGCTGGAGACATGAATTTTATTAAATAGAAAGTGGATATGCACTTCTTTTAACTTGACAACGTTACAAGAGCCTTTCTGCTTTTCTTACTTGAAGTTACATGAAAGATGTTTCAGAAAGCTCACGAAATTGTTTCTAAAGAGAGAATCAATCATATTGAATCTTATATAAGACCCTTACTACAGTCTCTCTATGTCTTCCGCAATAGTGAATAGCTCCAATGTCCTGTGTAGATCAGATCGTAACTCGATTCAGGACTAACTTTCCTGGCGATCGATAACGACCCCTACACAGGATACCGTGCAAACAGTGATTGTAAAACAATGATTCTACAACATCCGGTCGACCCAAAAGCGAATGATAAGCTTCGTCTCTCTTTAATCAACACAGTCAAAGACGACTACTAATTAGAACAAGCTTCGACGCGGAATGAATGGACGTCCGACAATGTAGACGATTCCTTATCTTCTAATAGTACTACGAAGTCTTTCCGTGTTTACTTTCGATAAGCCGTTGATCGATAAGGGGAGTTACGCCGATGCTGATCGTTTCACTGACCCATATACGCGCGCACAGTTACGTGATGATTGACGAATATACATCGGACGAATATACTCTATTGGCAATCGTTTCGATTTCTAAAAATCTGAAATTTGAGAATACGTTTTAAATTTACAAATAATCGATTGTCAACCAATCCACTTATTGCAAGATAATAATAAGGCATTACGATCATTCTCTCTCAACTCATACGCTCTGCATCGGACATGCATTTGTATAATCTGTTTTTCGATTAAGCCTACATGAAATTAGTCTGACTGCGGAATAATGAAACAGTATTCGCATCAGAATGCTATAATTCTGATTTGCAAAGTTTTGCAGTACTTATTTTTATCCCAGAATGCGGCAAGATAATATTTAGAATACACTACAGGTTTATAACTTTTTTTTGGTCAAAGAGTATATATACTAATAAATAGTTAGTAATACGAAAAGATGGAAGAATTTAAAAACATAGAATAGATGTTTTGTATTAATACGTGATTACTATGTAAATACTTTACTGTAAATTACAGAATGTATGCTATACTTTAAAACATTCTGCTTTTCATCACCATTCTGAAGCACTCATCAATGCAAGAGCACTTTGTTTCAGCATGTTAAAGTGTCTTGAATATAAGTGCGCGGTATATCGAGAGGACCAGAAGAAAGCTTTCAATTACACTTGACGGCCAACAAATTGTTGGAGTACCAGTCATAAAGATGCTTTTACCGAAGGACCAATTTACCGGATGTCTATACGGCTTTGACATTATTATACACATTAGTTCGTTACAATATTTATGTTAAATTTGTTGATAAATTTAATAAAATTTAATAAAATTTTTATT
>Ga0157364_1004912_pt1 | contig 13463 bp, 13 predicted proteins | sample AttsexASBM2_FD_111476 | JGI IMG/M metagenome (GOLD analysis project Ga0157364, IMG submission 111476) | Fungus gardens microbial communities from leaf cutter ant in Ribeirão Preto, State of São Paulo, Brazil - Atta sexdens ASBM2 | ecosystem: Host-associated > Fungi > Mycelium > Unclassified ... | reverse complement strand
TGTGTTTGTGTGTGTGTGTGTGTGTGTGTGTTTGTGTGTGTGTGTGTGTGTGTGTGTGTGTGTGTGTGTGTGTGTGTGTGTGTGTGTATCGGGTTAGGGAGGGAGAAGTGTATATAGACGTTGGGGACAGGAAGCGTGTCACAGGGATTTGTATTAGAAAGGGAAGGGGATTCGTTCTTTCTTTCTCCCAGTGCGTTCTCTCTTTAACCTGTTATCCTTTCTCTTTCATCTATTGCAGGATTTTTAACATGTCTTTTAATAATACAATATAATGTTACATCCACAGTCTTTTTTTCCATGTAGAATTTTCTTCCATGTTAGAATTTTCGTCATCACTATAAAAGTTATTAAATATCGGTAGATCATCTATTTCTAACATAGAAGGTTACAATAACGACGAGCCGAATAATATTCGTTTTTGAGACTAATAATCCACTCGGGACGAAGTTGTTGGATTTAATATTTGAATCAAGTGTCGAATTGAAGAACTTTATCCCGAAGAACAGGAGAAGTAAATAGATTAACAATTACAAACTGGAACAGTTGTCTGTAATAAATGACACATGTGGCTCTAAGTTGAATTCGGCAAATGGTCGATGACAAAAGTTGTTTTAGACACATTTCGATTTCACAACCGATACTTTCAATCCTAATCCTAGATTATAGATAGAACGTAGATTACACCAGTAATATACGTGAGGCCTGCACGCAGCACTACTAACTCGCGAATATAAAGAAAGCCCTTTGCGAACAGACTGGCAGTCAAACTCTATTTCCGACACGAAACTCTGCCTGTTTGCGACTATATAGTAAAAGTTATCTAATCAACCGGTCACACTCTGCCGGTCCGCAACCAGATCATTTAACTGATTCTAGTGAGTCGCGATCAGTTAACTCAAGCGATCTTATTACTGTCAAGTAACTCTACTGAAGCCTCCAAATCGCGATCCTATTACTGTCAAGTAACTCTACTGAAGCCTCCAAATCGCTAGGTCCCCTTGGAGTCCTATAGTCACAGAGATCAGACCTCCGACAATCATCTTCTAAAGCCAAAACTTGCTGAGTAGTAGTAAGTCCCCCCTTAATTTATATACCTATATATTCACCGCGAAATGAATTCCTCATTCATCCCGATGATTCATTTGAATCTTTAAATAACCGATTTCCACATGCAACACAACCTCTCCCATCAGATGTTTACATAGTCCGATTATTTTGACCCACAAGAAATTCGAAATAGCATAACTGGCCAGCCACCTCTTGTTCACATTCTAGTACTCCTTCCGCGATCACCAGTTCCTTATTTCGTTCCCGTAAATTTCTTTCATAATTTCTTCCTTCCTTCCTCCGTTGTAATTCATAAAATTAATTGATCCTGTATTGCCTCTCCCTTCACACACATACACGCAGACTCACGCTCGCCCATGATTTAACTTTGCAAAAACATGTATACTAGTCTTTTATGTAATTAATTAGTAATTCTGCGATTAATGATCTAAGTTATCGCGTTTAGCAATGTACAACACCTCATAGGAATTAGTTATAAAAATAAATACTACTAAAATGAATTAAAAATACAAGATTATTCAAGAATATTAGCTTACTCTTACAACATATTAAAATAATAATTACCAATGCAGATGTAACCGATAACATAAAATTCTTGTTAAAAGACTAGATTTCTCTTATAATATCTTAGTCGCAAACATAGATACGTTTACTTTTAAAATATTGTATATAATACTAAGAAATTTTTGAGTTAATAATAAATTTAGAATATTTTAATATTACGTATCTCAATCTCCATTTATTCTAGAATCGTAAAACCTCGTATCAACTCCTAACCCTCGTTAGAGATCGCATATGGTTCCGAGTTATAAGGATTAAGTTCCTTGACTCGAACCGACGTTCGCATTGCTCATTAGAAACAGGTATTATAGTTTAGGACATTGATATTCCAGAGCTATAAAACAGTGCTCGCAAAGATTTGTACATTTCGGACCGATTTCAGCGCACTATCCCCACTATCGCTTGAGGCTCGGCAGTCGGGCCGTCGGGTGCTCACGTGATGCTCTGATTCAGAAGCATCTCTGTAGTTTAAACGTACGGAGATTGTACCTTACTTTATTAAAGAATATTTTTCTTGCAAAATAATTTTTGCTTTCTTAAAATCAAATACTAAATTTTCCAAAACATTTTGTCTTGTCTATTAGAAACTATTCAATAATTGTTATAAATTTACATTGAAAAGTTTCTAGAATAACTAGCATATTTTGTCATAATAATTCTTGCTTATCAGAAATCATTCAATAATTGTTATTTATACCAAGAAGTTTCTATAATACATTGAGAAGTTTCTATAATTGTTTAACATTCCTTTTTAAACAATTACATAAAGACGATATAGAAACTTCTTGGTGTAAATATAGAAACGTCTCAATGTATTATAGAAACTATTGTACGTTAACCCTTTACAACACAGTTCACACATATGTGATACCTTTTTAACCTCAGTTTTTATATTTTTATTTTATCATGTTTTTCATACAGTTTCTAACATATTACTAAAATAAAAATAACATTATCAGTGTTTAGAACATCAATTGTTATAAAAAAATCATGAAAACATTCCTATTGTTAATGAAATGTATTTTATAAATAAACAAACTGGAAAAATTCATACTTTTTTAATAATAAATGTAATTGTGACTAATCAACAATAGTTATAATTAGCCGAAAATGAAGTGAGAGGTTTTTTTTGGGTCGCTGATTATAAATCTGAAGTCAAAATTAAAAAATTCAAAATGGCAGACAAAAAAATGAAAAATTGCTTGATTCTAATAAAACTTGTTATTTGGAGGTTTTCGCGGCCCCTGATTGCGAATCTCGTCTCAGATTTTCAAAATTCAAAATGGCTGATCCAAGATGACGGAAAAAGTTAAAAAATTAGTTTTGGGACTGTAAAAGTTAGTTTTGGGGTCAAGTAGGTTTTTTGGGTCTCTTATTGCAAATTTGAAATCAAAATTAAAAAATTAAAATTAAATTAAAATTAAAATTACTTAACTCCATTTTACAGTTCAAAACTAATTTTTAATTTTCTGTCCGCCATATTGGGTTTGCCATTTTAAATTTTGTAAATCTGAGGCCAAATTCGTAATCAGTTACCACGAAAAACTCCTGAATAACAAATTTCAATTGAATTCTATGTAAAGAAAAATGTGTGCTTTAAAAAGTTAAATAGAAAGTTAACAATTAAAGTTAGTAAAAAATTTGAAATGATAAAATTATATTCGCTTATAGAAGAAAATAGTTTTGCGATATAGAATCCTTGTTACTTGAGACTTTGTAAGACTTCATATGGAAAACACGGAATTTCCAGATTCACGTATTTCCTGACTTCAATCTTTGCAAGTCTGTTATAGAAACTTCTCGATATAAATTTATAACAATTATTGAATACTTTTTGATAGGCAAGAATTATTATAACAAAATATTTCAAAAAATTTAATATTTGATTTTTTTAAGAAAATAAAAATTATTTTGCAAGAAAAATATTTTTTAATAACGTAAGATGCGACCTCCACGTTTAAGCTATAAAGACGCTTCAGAGCGTCACATGAACGCCCGGCGGCTCGGCCGTCGAACTTCGAGCGGCAGTGGGGGAAGTAGCGCGCCAGAATCGGCGAACCAAAATGTGCAAATCTTTGCTGCTATAAAAGGTGCGTTCGACTTGTTCCATCCCTTTCCCGCGGATGCATATGAGACAAAGTGTCTACTCTAACATCCTTCCATGCTCTATCCTTCTTATTCCTTCTTTTTCTAAACTCTATATAATTGGAGCTTGGACATAACAATAATATTTTCCCATATTAAGCTTAAATATTAATAATAAAAATAAAAAGCTGTTTTTTGGAAAGACTAAAATCTTTGATCTTATCATAAAGTGTAGAGTCACACTTAATAGAAAGACTTTATCATTTATGTTAACTCCGAAGAGCTAAGATTTGACGAATTAGAATGTACTTTCAAACTGCTAAAATCTTCGTCATAGAACCGATTTTGAATTAAGTGAGTAGACCGATTGCCTGCTGGTATATAAAGTCTCATCTTAATGAAGGACTGCATACACACTTTTTCTGGAATGACAGTGATATTTTTTATAGTAAACAAATACAGCAATACTTGTGAGTCGAAAAGTGAACGATTCGCTGGATTTGAATTTCAATTCGTTCATCATTCGATTCGTTTACTTTAAGTTATATATACTGACTGTCGCATCACTAGAAGTTGATTGTTTATCGATTTTGTTTTCAGTATCGACCTTGCATTGTTTATACTGAAAAACTCGACCTTTTCCACATAAAATGTCATAAACAACAATTAGTCGTTGAAGCTTATTACCAAAATAAATTGCTTCTTTAGTTATAATTATCTTTTGATAATTCTTCAGGTACTTCACGGTAAAAATTTATCATCCCCAGCGCATTTACGATATATCAGATGCAGATTTTTTCTACTGCACCAGTCAAATGCAAAAAAAAACAGAATAGCAAAAACAAATCAATATGGTAAGTATTTTTAGATAAGTGTTATGTATATAAAGAGGTGTTGTGAATGGGCCTACTAAAATAGTTCACCAAGATTAAATAAAAGAATAATAATAACAGTTAATATTAATAATCAAAATTGATAGCGTTCCACGGCGATTTACGCGACACAGAGTGCGAAAGACTAAAATACGTCTATTATGAACATGGAAATATCTCAATACGTACAAATGTAGTACCAGAATGGGTTCTGTCGAGTAATGCCATTTTGATATTGAGGCTCAAAATTTTTTTAATGATCCTCGTATATACAGGGTGCGTCATCAAAATCCGGACAAATTTAAATTTAAATTTTCCGCTATATTGTGCCTTCGCTAGAGGTTGGCGTCTAAGAAAGCCTGATGCTTCTAATAAACAGTCATATTCTCAAAATGGCCGCGATGTTGAAACCAAATGCGAAGTATAATCGAAGAGCCGCGATCATCAAAGGCCTTCGCGCTGGGTCACTCAAAATCTTCGATATTTGCATTTGATGTAGTTCAGTACATATATGATCACGTAGTTCAGTACATATATGATTCCATTATTGTTTGGATCATTATTTCGGTACAAACATATCTACCTCTGAGTTCATGAATTTCTTCACGATCAAAACGATCAAATTCTGTAATTCATGCCTGTCATACTTATTTAAAACCATAAATTGCCTTATGTAACTTGCCTTCCCTCCTCCGGAAAGCTTTTCAATATTGTCATCTTTTCGTTTAGGTGGCTATTCAAATATGTTGCTTTGATATCGAGCTATTCCAGTTTCAGCTATTTGTTGGCAACAATTGCTAGAAAGATTTTCACTGCTGTTGAGCTTAGTAGCATGCACATAATCTCTCTCATTTTGCTCTGCTTGCATCCTCTTGCGACCAGTTTTGCTTTCTTGATTATTTCTTCCTCCTGGATCTAATTATGTTCTGAATTTCCATACAAATCAATACGTAATTGACCATTGCCTTTTACCACTTCTCATGTTTGATTTTCAAGTATGTTGTCCACTTCATTGTTGATCGTATCTTTCCATCAGCTTCATTATATATTAGCTCTTCCTCGTTTAATTCTTCAATTTCTATCAAGTATCCGCGATAGTCTCCATATCTTTTTGGTGATATCCTGTTACGTTGCATAGTATTCTTCTTTCGATCTGTTTTATTTCATCTGACTCATCTTTCTTCTTGCTGCTTTCATCTTTGTTATTATTTTCTCTCTTTCCGTGTCCGTCCCTGATTGTGATTGTCATCTTTCGCATGTCTCATTTTCTTCGTTAGGTTCAATTTCTATCGCTGTCTTACGTGCTCTCCTTTTCGTTCAGACTCTATAAACTTAACATCTGATCGCGTACCTTTCACTTAGAAGATCGAATAATTTATATCCGATGTTTGTTATTCCGACGAATTTCATTTTCTTAATTTTGTTATCGAATCGATTTCTGAACTGTTTCTCAACATAATTATATGCCTCACATCCAAAGATTTTTATTCTTGCATAGTTCACTCCAAGTTCGACTTTGACCGCTGAAACTTCATTATTATTTATTGCCTTGTTCGGTATATGATTTAGGATGTAAGCAGTGTACATGACCATATTACTTTTCCATATTTTTAACAAGGATCATTACCCTTTCAGTTTTTGTTCTATTCGCGCGTTCAGCTATTCAACGCATGCGTATGTTATCTCGCATTTTCTTAAATATCTTTTTCAACATGTTATTTACGAACTCAGTACCTGCGTCGCACTGTATGGCTCTGATATGTCTTCCGAACTTATTCTCATATCTGTGTTTGAACTCTTCTAGCTTATTGGTTGTCTCGCTCTTATGCCAGAGCACACGGTGATGAAATGTGAGTAGTCATCCACAATCGAAAGTACTTTTCTCCGTCTATACTTATTGGGCTTATGGGTCCGCAGAAATCGACATAAATTTTATCGAATATCTGTTTTGCTCTCGGTCTCGTTCCTGTATAGTTGTTTGCTCATTTTTGCTTGATGAATATTTCATCTGATTTTATTGCACAGGAGTAGCTTAGACATCGGTATCAAATTGCTGAATCGTCGGTTAGTGCTAGACTTGCATAATTGTCCATCTCTTTTGATGGCTTTTCGATGATATTATATAGACTGCTTCCAGGTTGCGTCTGCACGATCAGTTTGTCTTCCTTATATATGTGTCTAGATCTATTTCTAAATTCCATTCGGAATCTCTTGACTTCTAATCGCTTGATAGAAAAAAAATTGCATTTTACTTCTGTAATATAGACTTATGTAATATAGACTATTGTATATATTGTGTGATCGCTTGGTCTATCTTTGCCGCCCTGACTAAAATCGGTTTAAATGTTTGAAGGTGACTCAATAATATAAATGTAAATAATAAGAAGCATACAGCCACGACGATAGATGTTGAAACGAAAATAATATTTATTATTATTCTATAAGAAAACATAGATGTTTCGGTCAAGATTTGATTTTGACTATCATGATTGAGATTGACTATCATCAATACATACAGATGACAATAAAGGATTACAAACAAGTTAATTAAATTAAGAACGCAAAATCGTTAGTCAAAGAAATGTTAATACAATTATCAAGATGACATAAGAAAGGAATGCAAAAAAATTTTTTAAATTGTCGCAAGTCAATAAGATAGTAACAAATTCTTGTTCTTTCCAATCGCTTGTGGTACGTTAATTGAGTAAGATAAAGTCTAGAGAATGAAATTTACCAACAAAAATATATATTAAAAAAAGAAAAAACATTTTTTTTTATAATAACGTCTGGCGACTTTGTTTATGATTTCTTTTTTATGGAAGCAAAAAATAACCCACAGGTCATCGTATACGTAAATGACACATTTGCATGGAAAATTTTTTCTCGCCGGAGCGTGTATTCTTCCACCACTTTTCGAGATTTTTCTTCTCAGATATATTACGTTATGTTATGATTATTGTATAATGCGTAAAATATCACAAGTTTTTAAAACGTTGTTCATTGGCATTTTGATGTCAACTAAAATGATTGTATATCTCAATTTATAATAAAGTCAACTTCACGAAGCTCCTCGATAATAAACAATATTTCGTTATCATGGGCATTGTAACCTGCTTGAGGCGAGGCCTCAAGCAATCGGGGACGATCCACTAACTCAGCTTAGGATCGTCCCAATGAACATAATCGATTTTATTGTCGTTTAGAGACATAGTGCGTAGTATTACACCTTTTCCGACTCTTTTACCTATTTTGTTTACTTTGTTTATCATTTTTTGTATAAATTGCATCGTCGGGAATTCTTTTGAAAATTAATTCACAAACCAGATATACCTTTGTACTTTATTCCATCTACAATCACAAAGTCGTTAGTGTCTACATCGAAATATTTGTCACCGAGCATCGTGTCGTTTTCGCGATACGCCGATAAACGTGATCGATCGCCTTTTCTCTGTCACTATCAAGGAGCTTATGTTTACATATTTTTGTCCAAGTGCCTCCAATTAATTAGTGCCTCGTCACGAACTTGCCGCGTTTGTAATGATTGAACTAACGTTCAAGCGATTCATTGGGCGCTTCATAAACATCTTCGACTGAGAAAACGTGTGAAGGTTTGTACGATAATTCGTGTTTCGGTTCAGGCAATGCATAATTGGAATTCGACGTAATGTTCGATTCTTTTGTACATTGCTTTTTAGACGATGATGTTAATTAAAGTCATGAATTATTCATTCAGAGGTCATCATCATCATTATCATCTTCATCATCTTCAGATTTTCTTTTCTTAATATTTTTATTCTGTACATTCTAACGTTGACTTCTTTCTTAATTGGTTGAAATTCATCATTAGCGATATTCTCGATAATCTGTTTTAGAGTTTCGATAGGCTTAAAGTGTTTCAATGTTATATCTTCCTCCTTTTTGCCAGTTTTTAAAATGCAGTATTTTTTACGAATCAATTCATTCGTTTTCGCAATTTGTTTCGCTATCCTCTCGCGATCTTTGAGCTCTTTGTTGTTATCATGTTGTACTTGAAAGGAAATGTTGTGTAGTAGACATTGACAACGACTAACCTTAACATGTTAAGGTATCGCATACTCATTAAATCCTTTTCAGTATCGTTCTTTCGTAAGCTGTCTTTATCTATGACTACGAATCCATACTTTTGCTAACAGCAATGACAGTTCGCAGAAATTCTCATAAGACATATCAGTGTTTACATGATCATTGTACATATGTTTCAGATTGGTACCGTCCTATTTGAACAAGATCAACAGATTTGCATTATCGCGTGTAAGATGCTTCGATATCTTTACGAATGTCTGACACAGATAAAAGCAGTCGCGTGTCGATCGCAAAGTATTCTCTGATCGTGTCTTGTTTGTCGCATCCATGTCATCAAAGACAAAAATGGAATTTAGAAACATCTCGTTCGGTGGAATACATCATCTTATTATTGGAGAATGTAAAATAATCAATTTCTTCAATCGGTGCTAACAAATTCTCCGTATTTAATATCGGTATTTTGGCTATTGCAATGACTTCGAGTACACATACATGTTCTCGAAATGTATGCCACTGGACTTTCCAGCAAACTTATCAACACATTTTTTTTGCAATTCGATGGATCGCAGATGATTCTGTGTATAGAAATCGGCACGTTTCCATGCTTGAGTATTTCTTTTTCAGTCTGTACTTTATTGTCGACATTAGTCACTTTGATCGTCTGTGATTATTGAATGAATCTTCTCCTTTCACGATATTGATAATATTGAAAAAAACGATATCGAGAGCGGATATTTATAGTAGCGCGCTAAGCGAAACCGCTCAGTATTCAAAATGCTTTTTATGTGTCAGACAACTGTCATGTACATTTAACCGCTAAAGAGTTGGAATATATACCAAAAATTATTTTGCTGAGAATGAGAATTTAAGAATTACATAGATCAATTGTGGGACCGATTACCCGAGTATATAAAGGCTGATTCAGAGGTTTATCGTCAGTGCTTGAAACATTATAATCTGCCCTGTCATCGATCGCATATTATTGGTCCAATGCCGTTAATTAGAAATTGTAGCAAATATCAACAACAACAATAGAAGACTGTGGTTTTTTAAAAATCATGCGATAAACGCACTTCCGATCGAGTTGCATATCCCCAGATATCAATTTTATGGTCCAGATACGCATTTAGAAAAGCGATTGGCTAGAGATGATTGGCTCGAAGCATTAATCCGTTGAACGCGGTGTGTCGCGAACACGATATAGCTTATTCACGGAGCAAAGATCTTACGAAATGACATGTAACTGACAAAATACTCGCTGAGACGTGGATTACCGCAAAAGATTCGAGGACTCTTGGAGAGAGAGCTGCTGCCACAGCTGTTTGGGCGGCTATGAAAACGAAAATTTGTGTGAGCATGAAAATGAAGAAAAAAAAATCGACGAAGAAACGCATATACCAGTGGCAAAACGCGATCTTACCAATTCTACCGCTATTGAAAGTCTTCGGCTTGTTGATGATGAGCGGCGCGGCAGGAGTCGCAAAAGTTATAAATGAATAAAGCCACGCAACATCAGAATTGAAGAACTGAAATGTCATAATCGCGTCATGAAAGCTTATGGAGTTTACCTCGCTTCATACAAGCGTGAACAAGAAGTCACAATGGAAAAAAACAAAAAAGATTTAAAAAAAACTAAACAATTATCAAAATGCCATAGGGTGTAATTGCCAACTACAACAAATACAGCAAAACGCATACGCATTCCATATTTTAGAGGTATTTTATGCGTACTATCTTATGAACAAAGGGAATGTATTGAAACGAGAACAGTATCTTAAATTTAGATAATGCTGATGGATCAGGTACTCATTGGGTGGCGTACGCAAAGCGAGGTAATCGTGCCGTTTACTTTACTAGTTTCGGCAATCCTCGATCACCAAAGGAATTGGTGCGATATTTGGACGTAATGCAAATCGAATATAATCGCACGGCTTGTCAAAGTTATGATCAAAGTAATTGTGGACAATTGTGTCTACAGTTTTTATAGACAGTTGACGATCAATTTAAGAATTGACATTACACTCTTTCAACTCAGTATTCGTTCAAACATGTAACTGACTTTACGCTCACCAGTAAAAGTAGTGTCCCCGCCGGTCTGCTACTTTCCGGCCACAGATTTGAGCGATGGCCATTACGAGCTCGGTTTGACGGATTTTGAAACCTACCATATAATATCTAATTCATTGAATAATAAGTTTTACTTTGACAGAAATGATAAAGAAATTGTCATTCCCGAAGAATCATACGAAATACGTGACAACAAGTATTTAAGACGCAATTCTATAATTTTATCCTAATATTGCGACAGAGAATCTTTGTTTCGCAAAGAAAATGAACAGTATCCATTGACAATTCATGACAATAACAATACAATGAAGAGTGAGATGAAACGCGCTTATCGAGTAAATTTCACCAAACCTGACAATATTGCTGTTGGCATTTTCATCGAATCACGTGCTGGAGCCGCAACAATGGCACTAATCAGACGTATCATAAATATCATTATCATTGAATGCAACGTTACCACGGACGTTACAGCAACGATATTCACATGATATATAAATTTTCGCTGAGCGTGTCAGCATATAAAATATCGGAAAGACCGACATAAATTATTTACCTCCTAATCATCATCACGGATCTGATGATTCGTGTTTGTGGATCAAGACGGACGATTGATCGATTTTTACGGAGAAGAAATCATCGTTTGCATATACGGAGACGACAGCGATAAAGAAATAGAAAGACAACGTGCTTGTTCTGAACGAACAGACGAAATAAACAGGGGACATAATTTTTGCCAGAGGGACGAGAGCGATCAAAAATATTCGAGCGTCCAGTAGAAAGAAACTCACTGCGTCGAACGTTACATTTTTACAATCATTGGGCTTTGTTGTATGAAATATCTGAAATGGTTGATATCGTGAATATTAGAGGCGAATCAATCTTTGACAATCACGTCGTCAAGTTCGAGTTTCACACGTACAGTCCATACGTCAACACGACGTTTGAACATAACGACAAGATAAGAGTACCCACAATTACCCATACACAGATACCTATTACAATAGCAAGATTTATATACGTTAACGTGTAAAAGCATTCTTTACGTCGAAGGTAGATTGATTTCAAAAGAAAAAAATGTACAAAGGCAACCAACTCTTAATACAACTGTAAATGTGTAGCATTCATGTTCGATAAAATTCGATATAAATTCAACGGTATGGAGATTGATCACAGCAGAAACGTTGGAATAATTAGTCTTATCAAGAGTTATGCAACATTTTTCTAATGAAATCACATATAGTATAGTTTGCATAATGCTTGATTTATCGACTCTAGATACCGCGAAAAGCCTAATGACAAACGATGGATACTTTAATTTTTGTGTACATTCAAGCATATTGTTCGGCTTTTGCGAGGATTACAAATATGTGGTAATTAACGCTCGTCATGAATTAATCTTGATACGAACGCAATGGTAACAATTACATAGCGTTAGATCCAGAGCCGAATTATTCAAAGTACAGTGGCGAATGCCTCACGTTGTGTTGAATGAAGTTAATTATCCACGCTGCGCGCTTTAGACAGCGGACGATATCTAGGTATTTCCGTTCGTGGGATTTGTATGAATACACCCTATTGCCGAATGCAACGAAGCATTCCTGGATCATCACGACTGCGACAGCTGGAAAAACCACGATACGTTATCTTTGGTCTACAGACTGATAAAAAAAATATCATGACAGCACGTAAAACTTATTTCGACACCTGTAAATTAAGCAATGTGAAACTTTATCTAAACTCTGAATTTTATCTGTACGATGCTCTGAATGTAGACTTTGACAAACGCAGAGCCGCTATTTCGTATGATATGTATTTACATTTCCGTATGTCTTACTATCAAATCCCTCGTGAAAGAAATAAACTATCATTCCAATTATACTCCTTTTTGAAAGATTATACTCTAATAACCACTCGCAACAAAACGAATCCGTCAAGAGTGGCACCGTGAATGTATGACTAGAATTTGAATTCAATGAGAATATACCTACGAATACAACCGCCTATTGCCTTATTATACACGATAGCGAGATCGAATATAACCCAATGTCAAATGTAGTACGCAAGATTAAATTATCATCATCAAAAAAATATCCTCCCACTTTTTTCTTAATATATGAGATAAAATCCAAGATCCAAGACTGTGATCAAGTACAGTCTCAAAAAGTCGTCCATCATGATTATATTATACCAACGTCTGTTAATCTGCAAAGATTTATCATTGGAAAGAAATTTGTCGTGAAGGAAGTAGCGTTAAGAAAAAGAGCTATTCTCTCTCATTATATTTTTACGTGTCCCATGCCATGGAACTTCTTGACAAAGTCAGAAAAGTATTGCGCTTCCTGGCTGAGTACTTATTACATGGATTATAATAAGAAAACGGGATGATCCCGTACAGCATGACGAAACGCTTGATTACAATGGCTGTAATTAATGTGGAAGAATGACGACAATAAGATTCTTATGTACGTTAAAGGATGTCAAAAACATGAATGCCTGGCTGGTATACGATAGCTATGACTCGACAATCGAGACTCTGGATGCTGATTACGAAGATATAGATTTTTTACATAATCTAGATGTTACTAATATGTACGGTTTGAAAAACATGTTAAGAATTATGCGTTACAGAAATGTATTTAAAATATATTAATGGGGGGGGGGGGGGGGCAAAACAAAAAAAAAAATATATAAAGGTTAAAAAAAAAAGTATGTGTTTTTTAAAAAACCATTTTTTTTTTTTCTCTTATC
>Ga0157364_1004911_pt1 | contig 13463 bp, 20 predicted proteins | sample AttsexASBM2_FD_111476 | JGI IMG/M metagenome (GOLD analysis project Ga0157364, IMG submission 111476) | Fungus gardens microbial communities from leaf cutter ant in Ribeirão Preto, State of São Paulo, Brazil - Atta sexdens ASBM2 | ecosystem: Host-associated > Fungi > Mycelium > Unclassified ... | reverse complement strand
TAAGCAAGGTAACAGCACCTACTGCATGAGGTGCTGACTGAGACTACATGTGGCGCAGCCGATCATGTCATCATACCCTCTACCCAAGTCCTCGTTGTTTCCTAGAGGCATCGATCATAACAAATATTCCCTTATCCTTTCTCAAACCTTTGTCTAAGTTGCAACCTGAGCTCAAGCTTAAGGTCGTTATATTTGGTAAAGCATCGACGAGCTCACCTTTCAAGAGAGGTGTAACAGGACAAACCTACAAATGAAATGAGACAGTGTTACCTGTCAGGAAGTGAAAAAATGTGTAGTGAAAACTACAGGAAGACAAGATGAGTTCAAGAAGAACAGACGATATAGAGGCATTGTCAGAATGACTAGGATCCTTGCAGATCAACAAAGAAGTCTCAACAGACGAAAACGAAACAACGGACACAGAGATGTTAGGAGCACCAGCACCAGTAGCTGCAGCAGTCAGCGAGAACATCCAGGCAGGATTGCCGAGGAATATGGTACCGGACCCAGGATGGTTCGACGGTGACCAAACAAAATTTGAAGACTGGTGGAGAGGAATCAGACTATTCCTCAAAAGCAACAGAGTCAATGGAACAGATGATAGGATCACAGCGATCCTAGCTTGCCTCAGGGAAGGTGTAGCGGGAATATACACACAGAAGAAGCTCAATGAGCTAGACGAAGACAACGATACCCAGGATTGGGATGATTTTATAAAGGAAATCAAGATAACATTCAGCGACAAATCCAAGGCAGCAGACGCCGAGTGGAAGATTGAAATGTTCAAGCAAGAAAAATGAAACACAGCAGATTTCATTATCGAATTCGAAGCACTAGCCATGAAGGCAGACACAGATGAGCTACACACCATCTTTTTATTGAAGAAGAACATATGACAGGATATTATCAAAACGATATTAGGATACCCACCTATGGCAATGCCAGAAGCCTTAAAAGAGTGGAAGGTGGCAATAACGTCAGTAGGACAGGGATATGAGTCAACAGAAGGATGCCATGACTACAAGACAAGTACGGGAATCACCTACAGAGGAAAGGGACAACCAATGGACATTGGAAAGTCCAACGACAATTTTAAAGATGGGAAGCCTAAATGCTTCAATTGCAACAAGTACGGACACATGGCAAAGGAATGCCGATCAGAGAAAAAGGAACAAGAAACACGAACATGTTTCAAATGTGACAAGAAGGGGCATATTGCCAAGGACTGCAAAGGGAAGCAGATAATGAAGAAGAGAAAGATTCGAGAAGAATTGGACGATGAAGACAACAAGAAAGAAGAGCAGGGTTTTGGTGAAGATCTCGAGTAGGCATGGTACAAGAGATCTTCCATGTAAAATCACAGAATAATAAATATATTATTCCAAATCGCCAAACTAGCAAGGGAAAGAGGGAATTAAATGTGCAAGCAAATGTCAAAACGAGGAACAGCAAGAAACTGGAAGTTAAGGCATTGGTGGATTCTGGATGCACCCACACAGGAATCGACAAACAATTGGTCAAGGACAAGAGAATCCAAATGAAGTCAATCAATTTCTCCTTCGAAGTATTCAATGCAGACAGAACAAAGAACGGAGAGGTGACCAAGGTGATGCCTCTAGAAATCGAAATCAATGGACACAAGGAAACTCTGGAAACAGCAGTAACGGACTTGGATAGAATGGATATGTTTTTGGGACATGACTGGCTGGTTAAACATAACCCAGAAGTCAACTGGAGAAACGGAACCATCAAGTTTACGAGATGCCCAGGAAATTGCACAATGACACACAAGGACATATGATTCAACTCCAGACGAACCAAGGAAACAGCAATGAATAAAACGGAACAAGACAACAGCGAAATTGGCAAGGAACCAAACAAGACGAACCCAGAAGATTTACCAGAGTACATTCAACCTTTCATACATCTGTTTAACAAAAAGAAATTCGAAAAGCTACCCAAAAGACATGAATGGGATCACAAAATAAATCTAACAGACGAAGCCCCAAAGGAACTGAATGCAAAAGCTTATGCAATGACGCTCAAAGAAGAGAAAGCCCTAAACCAGTGGCTGGACAAACAACTCAAGGCGGGACTCATTGTAGAATCAAAGTCAAGATATGCGGCACCATGTTTCTATATCCCAAAGAAAGACGGTTCATTACAGTTGGTTCAAGACTACAGGAAGTTAAACCAAGTCATGATCAAGGATAAGACACCACTACCTTTAATTGGAGAAGTAATCGATAAACTCAAGGAAGCCAAGTACTTCAACAAACTGGATTTGATTTGGGGATACAACAACGTATGAATCAAAGAAGGGGATGAATGGAAGGCCACATTCCTGACCAACAAAGGATTATTCGAGCTGCAAGTAATGTACTTTGGACTGTGCAATTTGCCGGAAACGTTTCAAAGGATGATGAACACTATTTTCCGAGAATTGCTTCATGAAGGGATATTAGCAAATTATATGGACAACTTTGTGATACCAGCCAAGACCATGGAGGAACTAGAAAAAAGGACAATCCGATTTTTGAAGATAGCAGAGAAGCACAACCTGTGTTTCAAAAGGTCAAAATGCGACTTCAACATGGAGGAAATCCCTATTTTGGGAGTGGTGGTTGGCAAAGGGCAAATCCAAATGGAACAAGAAAAGATCAAGGCAGTCAAGGAATGGAAGACACTGACAAGAGTAAAAGATGTGGAAAGCTTCCTAAGATTTGCCAATTTCTACTGACACTTCATACAAAACTTCAGCCACACCGCCAAGCCATTAAATGAATTAAAAGGCAAGAAAGAGTGGAAATGGGAAGAGAAACATCAACGAGCATTCGAGGAACTCAAAGAAAAGATCACAAGTCAACCAGTACTGGCACTACCGAGGAGAGAAGGAAAGTTCAGAGTGGAAACAGATACCGCAGGACACGCTATAGAAGGAGTATTATCCCAAGAGCAGGAAGGGAAATGGAAACCTATCACTTTCCTATCAAGAACAATGCAACCAGCAGAACGAAACTACGAGATCTACGATAAGGAACTACTAGCAATAGTAGAAGCTCTCGTGAAATGGAGACAGTATCTATTGGATGCAGCAGAACCCTTCAAAGTCTAGACGGATCACAAAAACCTCAAGTATTTCAGGGAACCACACAAGTTGAACGGATGACAAGCTCGATGGTATTTGAAGTTACAAGACTACGACTTCACACTAAAGCACATACCGGGGAAGACAAACACAAAAGCAGACATTCTATCACGAAAGGAACAAGTTGACACAAAGGAAGACAACAAGGACATACAATTACTGAAGGATGAAATGTGGACAAGAAAGACGACGGCCAAGGTCATAATGTTGGGAAGAAAAGTGATAACAGAAGAAAGCGACATGGTCAAGAGAATTCAGAAGAATAACATAAGAGAGGAGGAAATTGTTCAAGCATTAGAAAAGAACAATGGGACAGCATGAGAAGAAGACAGAGTGGCACACATGGAAGAAAGGATTTACGTGCCAAATAACAAGGAACTCAAGGAGGAAATTCTAAAGGAACATCATGATCCAGTGGATATTGGACATCCAGAACAACACAAGATGCTGGAATTACTCAAGAGGACTTACTGGTGGCCAGGACTAAAAGAGGATGTCAAGAGATATGTGCAAGGTTGTTTTAAATGTCAACAGAACAAAGTTCAACATCAAAGGAAGGCAGAGGAACTACATCCATTGGAAATATCTCAAGGACCATGGCAAGAAATCAGCATAGATATTATCAGACCACTACTAAAGTCAAATGGGATGGACGCGATAGTCATCATTGTCAACCAGTTTACAAAAATGATTTGGTTGAGAGTAACAACGACAAATGTTTCATCGGAAGGAATAGCGAAGATCTACAGAGACGACATTTGGAAATTACATGGAATACCTAGGAAGATTCTAAGCGACAGGGGACCACAATTTGCTTCAAAATTCATGGAAGAATTCACAAAAGCACTAGGAACAAAGAGACAACTATCTACGGCATACCATCCGCAAACAGATGGTCAAACAAAAAGAATCAACCAGGAGATAGGAATGTTTCTGCGACACTACGTGAACTACCAACAGAACGATTGGACAAATTGGCTGGCTGCCGTAGAATTCCAATACAATGACAAGAAACATGCTGCAATGGAAAAGACTCCATTCGAGTTAAATTTTGGAAGACACTCTTGGAAAGGTGACCTCATGGTGAAAATGGACATCCCACAAGTAGAAGACTTCCTCAGTGGATTACAAAGAAGCTGGGAGCAAGCAACCAAAGCAATGGAAGAGATGCAGAAGAACATGAAGAAGCAATTTGACAAGAAGAGGAGGAACCCTCAAGGATTGAAGGTTGGAGACCATGTGTGGTTGGAAAACAAAAATATCCATTCGAACCGACCCTCAAAGAAGCTAGACAATAAAAGATATAGACCATTCAAAATCTTGAAGGACATTGGATCGGAAGCATTTGAACTGGAGCTTCCAGAAGGATGGATGATCCACAACGTGTTCAACGAAGACCTTCTAACACGATGTATGGAGCCAAAGTTTCAAGGACAATATAAGGATTCAGCACCTCCACTGGTGATTATTAACAAAGAAGAGGAATACGAAGTGGAAGAAGTACAGAAGCATAGGACACAAGGACAGGGGACACAATACTTGGTGCATTGGAAGGGCTATGGAGACGAACACGATCAATGGATAGCAGAATCAGGGTTACCACATGCAAAATAGGCGATAAAAGACTATTGGACAAGGTATTTGAGTCAAAACCTATAAAGAGGGGGGGTAAAATCCCATTTTGACAGCTCAAGAAATTCTGCACAAAACCAACAATGTCTTTCAACACTGCTAACAACAACACTTTTGCTACGGCACCCACTTTCCCTAATCCATACGTCTCACGAAAAATCAACAATATGGACCAAGCCCAAGTAATGAAGAGAGAACGAGAGGACTGGACGAGGTTGTATCACAAGACTCTGAAGGGTTTGGAGACAATGATCAATGTACAGAGGATGGCGAAGGATATCAAGAAACTAGCAAAGGAGGTGAATACCACGTTAACAGAAATGGAAGGCACAGTTTTAACGGCAAGCATCAACAATCGGGTCATGAACGTTACGAACATCACTCAAATATCAGAAGACCTTCAGTATTTGGTTCAAAGTGATATGGACAAACGAGCATTCCAGATACAGAGAATGTTAGCTGATGAAATGGATTGCTACAAAGGAAAGGGCAATAAATATGTGGACAACAACATCAAGGAGATCCAGGAGTTATATAAAAGAAAGAAGATAAAGGAACGATAGAAAACGAGGAGGTTATACTAGTTTGGCCATACGAGATTTCATCAACAACAACATCATCATCAAAGACAAGTTTCATAACAGATGAAGTCGAGAACCTCGCCAAGTACATGAAGTTCGTAAAGACTCCGTCACAAACCAGGATATTTCGACCAGCACCATACTATCAATCCCTCAGATCCAGAGGAGAACAAGATCCAGAATTTTGGAAAGAAGTAGTAATGGCATTCGTGGACAGGAAAAGGAACACTGATACAGCAAGAAACGGATGTCAAATACCAATGTATCAAGGAGGTCCACCACACGAGCCATACTTCGTAGCCATCGACAACAAGGATCAAGTAATCATAGGCCCTAGCAAAAAGATAGTGGCCACGCATGTGGTAGGAGAATTAGAGGTTTTGGTCTGATTCATGGGGACATGAAACATGAAGAGGGGGTATTGTTACAATCAATGCCTCCTGGAGACAACATGGCAATGGGTAGAGGGTATGATGATATGATCAGCTGTGCCACATGTAGTCTCAGTCAGCGCCTCATGCAGTAGGTGTTGCTACCTCGCTTTATCCCTATGGTTTCCTCATGTATTAATCCTCATGTATGTCATGTTGATAAACCATAGACTCATATAAATAGCATAGATACCTTCATATATCCTTATGCTTTACCAATTCTAATATTCCCTTATCCTTTCTCAAACCTTTGTCTAAGTTGCAACCTGAGCTCAAGCTTAAGGTCGTTACAAACCAGTACTTACTATCCTAAAGAGAGAAGGAAAATTCAGAGTGGAAACAGATACTTTAGGACATGGAATCAAAGTAGTTCTATCTCAGGAACAAAAAGAAAAATGGAAGACTATTGTGTTTTTATCAAAAACGATACAACCAGCTATGTTATGACCTTAGGCTTGGCTCAGGTTGCAACTTAGGCAAAGACTTGAGAGAAGAAAGGGGATTTGTTCAATTGGTAAAGCATAAGGAATACAGAATAGTATATATGCTTATATACTGGTAGTCCATGAGAAAAGTGTCAGGAATACATGAGGTGAAACAAGTCATAGTACATAAGAATAGAACAAGGATGTTGCACCTTCTACATAAGGTGCTGACTGAGCTACCTGCGGCACAGCCAATCATGTCGTCATTACCCTTTGCCCCTATCCATGCTGCATTCAGGAGGTGTCAATCATAACAATACCACCATTTTAGCATTCATGTCCCCATGAATCAGATTAGAATCTCCAACTCTCCTACCATGTATGTAGCCACCGTTTTCTTGCTGGAGCCTATGATAACTTGTCCCCTGTTGTTGATTGCTATAAAGTATAGTTCATGTAGCAAACCTCTTTGAAACATGATGATTGGATAACCGTTCCTTGCTGTTTCAGTATTATGTTTTTGGTCCACTAGAGCCGCAGCAACTTCTTTCCAAAATTCAGGGTCTTGTTCTCCTCTAGATTTGAGGGATTGATAGTGTGGTGGTGGTCGGAATAATTGGGTTTGAGTTGGACTTCGTACGAACTTCATGTACTTGATCAAGTTTTTAACTTCATCTATTATAAAGCTTGTTGTTGATGTTGTTGATGAACTTGATCGTGTAACCTTGTATGGTTTAATCAGTATGACTTCTTTGTCTTCTATATGTCCCTCTTCTTTCTTGTTTTTTTCTTTAAATAGATCTTGAATTTCTTGAATGTTATCGTCCACATAAGCATTCTCTCTTCCCTTGTAAGCATCTAACTCATCAGGTAGCATCCATTGAATTTGAAATATTCGATTCTCCATTTTACTTTGAATTAGGTATTGTAGATCTTCCGATACTCCTACAATGTTTGTTGCATTAAGAACTCAATTGTTGACACTAGCTTTCAAGATTGTGTCTTCCATTTCTGTTATCATTATATTTGTCTCCACTGCTATCTTCATCATGTTCTTTACTTGTTTCTGCACATCTATCATTGCCTCTAATCCTTTCAACGTCTTATGATACATCTTCGTCCAATTGTTCCTTTTCTCCTTCATCATTCTTGCTTCTTCTATATTGTTAAGTTTTCTAGATACATATGGATTTGGAGAGGTGGGTGCAGTTTGGTAGTTGGTGGTTGAGTAAGACATATTGTTCAATTGTTGAGTGTTGAATTATCAAAATGGAGTTTTACCCCTCTCTTTTATAGATTTCGACTCGAAATTCTTGTCTAATAGTCTTCTATCACCCCTTTTACATAAGGTAACCCTAATTCTGCTATTCATTGATCGTGTTCATTTCCATAGCCCTTCCAATGTATCAGGTATTGAGTTTCCTATCCTTTCTTTTGGTGCTTTCTAATTTCTTCCACTTCGTACTCCTCTTCTTCATTAATAATGTCTGAAGGTGGTGCCGGTTTCATGTGTTGTCTTTTGTAATATGGTTTTCGACATTGTGTTAACAGGTCTTCATTGAACATATTATGTATCATCTACCCTTCTGGAAGTTTTAGTTGAAATACTCCTTGTCCAATTGCCTTTAGGATTTTAAAGAGTCTGTATTTTTTCTAGTCCAGCTTCTTTGAGAGTCTGTTTGAATGAATATTCTTAGCCTCCAACCATACATCTTCTCCTTCTTGCAGTCCTTGTGGGTTCCACCTCTTTTTGTCAAACTGCCTTTTCATCATTTCTTGAGCTTCTTCCATAGCTTTGGTTACCTTTTCCCAACTTCTTTGTAAACCAATCAAGAATTCTTCTAGCTTTGGAAACTCTGTTTGCACAGTAAGATCTCCTTTCTATAGATAACGTCCAAAATTAAGTTCAAATGGAGTTCGTCCTGTGGCCGCATGTTTTTTATCATTGTATTGGAATTCCACTGCTGCTAACCATTCTGTCCAGTTGTCTTGTTGATAGTTGACATAATGTCGTAGAAAGGTACCGATTTCTTGATTAATTCATTCTGTTTGTCCATCTGTTTGAGAATGATATGCTGTCAATAGCATTCTTTTGGTTTCCAATGCCTTCATGAGATCCTCTATAAATCTGGATGCGAATTGAAATCCTCTATCACTGAGAACAGCCTTTGGTACTCTGTATAGTTTCCATATTTCATCCCAATAGATTTTTGCGATTTCTTCAGATGAGACATTTGTTGTTGTGGCTTTAAGACAAATCATTTTTGTAAATCAATCCACAATGACTACGATGGCATCTTGTCCATTTGACTTCGGTAATGGTCCAATAATATCGATACTGATTTCTTTCCATAGACCTTCTGGTGTCTTTAGAGGATGTAATTCTCCTACCTTCTTCATGTGTTGTACTTTATTCTGTTGGCATTTGAAACATCCTTGAACATATTTCTTGACATCCATTTTGATCCCTGGCCACCAGTAATTCTGTTTTATTAGTTCCATCATTCGTTATTGTTCTGGGCATTCTATGTCCACTAGTTCATGATTTTCTTGAAGTATTCTTTCCCTGATCTTCTGGTTGTTTAGTATATAGATTCTTCCATCCATATAGACTATCCTGTCTTCTTCAAATAATTGACCATCTTCCTTCTCCAACTCTTTATACACTTCTTGTTCTTTTGTCCTGTTTCTCCTGATTTCTTCCAATATAGTGGTTTCTTCTACCACCTGACTTCTTCATATTATCTTCACTTTTGCTGAGATTTGTCTTCTAGTCCACATTTCATCTTTTAGCATTTGTACATCTTTATTGTCATCTGTGGTGTTGATGTGATCTTTTCTTGACAAAATATCTGCCTTTGTGTTCATTTTTCCAGGAATGTGTCATAGTACAAAATTGTAATCTTGTAATTTTAAGTACCATCTTGCTTGTCTTCCATTAAGTTTATGTAGTTCTCGAAAGTACTTGAGATTTTCATGATCTGTTCAAACTTCGAATCTTTCTATGGCATCCAATAGATATTGTCTTCATTTTGTGATGGATTCCACAATTGCCAATAATTCTTTGTCATAGATCTCGTAATTTCGTTTTGTTGGTTGCATTGTTCTTAACAAAAACACCATAGGTTTCCATTTGCCATCTTGTTCTTGTGAAAGAACTCCTCCAATGGCATGTCCTGATGTATCAGTTTCTACTCAGAATTTTCCTTCTCTCTTCGGAAGAGCGAGAACTGGTTGACTTGTTATTTTGTCCTTTAATTCATTAAAAGCTCTCTGTTGTTCTTCTTTCCATTTCTACTCTTTTTTTCCTTTGAGTTCGTTGAGAGGTCTTGCCATATGACTGAAATTCTTTATGAACCATCTGTAGAAATTGGTGAATCCCAGGAAGCTTTCTACTTTTTTTATCTTGGTGGGTGTTTTCCATTCCTTAACTGCTTTGACTTTGTCGGTTTCTATTTGGACTTGTTCTTTTCTAACAATAACTTCTAGTATAGGTATCTCCTCCATGTTAAAGTTGCATTTGTATCGTTTAAAACATAGATTGTGCTTTTCCACAATCTTGAGAAATTGAATTGTTCTTTCTTCAAGTTCCGTCATGTTTCTTGCTAGTATTACAAAATCGTCCATGTAGTTGGCCAATACTCCTTCATGGAGCAATTCTCAGAATATACTGTTCATCATCCATTGAAATGTTTCTGGGGAATTACATAGTCCGAAGTACATCACTTGAGGTTTGAATAGTCCTTTGTTTGTTAAAAAGGCCACTTTCCATTCATCTCCCTCCTTTATCCTGATGTTGTTGTATCCCCAGATTAAATCCAACTTGTTGAAATATTTGGCTTCTTTCAACTTGTCAATGACTTCTCCAATTAGTAGTAATGGCATTTTGTCCTTGATAGTAACTTGATTTAGTTTTCTATAGTCTTGAACTAGCTGTAGAGATCCATCCTTCTTTGGGATATAAAAACAAGGAGCTACATATCTTGACTTTGATTTCTTAATTAATCCTGCTTTTAATTGTTTGTCCAACCATTGATTTAATGCTTCTTCCTCTTTTATGGTCATTACATAGGCTTTTGCATTAAGTTCCTTGAGTGCTCCTTCTATTAGGTTGATTTCATGATTTCATTCCCTTCTATCTGGTAATTTTTCAAATTTTTTCTTGTTGAACAGATGCATAAAAGGTCGAATGTAATCTGGAAGATCCTCTGGATTTGTTGGATCTGGTTCCTTTCTGACTTCCTGTTGTTCTTTATCATCATCTTCTGTTGTCTGTGTTCTCTGATTTTTAGGTGTGAATGATATGGCATCTTGTGAATTTCATAGTTTCTTTATTCCAGTCCACTTCTGGGTTATGTTTTACCAACCAGTTGTATCCTAAGAACATGTCCGTGCCATTTAAATCCATGACTGCTACATCGATTCATCCCTTGTATCTGTCGATTTCTACTTCCAATAGTGCAAATCTAGTGACTTCTCCATTCTTTGTTCCGTCTGCATTGAAAACCTCAAAGAATCTATCCCATTGGTTCTATTTTGATTTTTTCCTTCTTGACCAATTGTTCATCGATTCCGGTATGGGTACATCCAGAATCTACCAATACTTGTAGTTGTAATTCTTTTTCATTCTTTGTTTTGATGTTGGTTTGCACATTTAATTCCCTTTCCTTGTTATTTCTTCAGTTTGGAATAACATATTGATTTTGGGATTTATTATGTACAAAGGTTCGTCATATCATGTCTACTCTGAACCTTCAACAAAATCTTCCTCTTTCTTGTTTTCTGAATCATCTGCTTGACTCCTCCTATTCTTCATCAGCTGTTTGAATTTACAATCCTTGGCTAGGTGTCCTTCTTTATTGCATTTGTAATATTTTCTCATTTCTCTTTATTTCTTGGGCTTTCTGCATTCTCTGGCGATGTGTCCGTATAAGTTGCAATTGAAGCATCTTGGTTTTCCACTTTCATTGAAATTGTTTCTGGATTTTCCTATATCCATAGGTGCTCCTCTTCCTCCAAATGTAATTTCTGTGCTTGTTTTATAGTCGTGCTGACTTTCTGTAGATTCATATCCTTGTCCTACTGCAGTAATTGCTACCTTCCATTCCTTGAGTGTATCTGGTGCTGCCATTGGTGGGTATCCCAATATGGTTTTGATGATATCTGTTCATGCGTTCTTCTTTAGTAAGAATATTGTGTGTAGATCATCTGTTTCTGCCTTCATGGTTAATGCTTCGAATTCAATCATGAAGTCTGCAATGTGCTTCTTGCCCTGTTGAAACATTTCTATCTTCCATTTGCTGTCTGCTATCTTGCTCTTGTCACTAAACGCTGTCTTGATTTCTTTGACAAATTCTTCCCAGCTCTGGGTATCTTTGGTATTTTCTAGTTTGTCAATCTTCTTTTGTGCATAAATTCCTGCTACACCCTCTCTAAGTTGGTCTAGCACTACTGTAATCCTTTTATTGGCTGCAACTACTCTGTTGCTCTTGAGGAATAAACAGATCCCTCTCCACCAGTCTTCAAATTTCGTTCTGTCCCTATCAAACCATCCTGGGTCTAGGACCATAGTTTTGGTTGGTACGTTCTCATTGTGTACTGCTAGTGTTGGTGCTGTCGACATTTCATTTGTCTCTGGTATTACTGGTTTGGTGCTTCTGTTTGATATGTTATCTTCAGTGATTCTCAATGATCCAAGTATCTCTTCCAACTCTTCAATAGTGTCTGTGTTATGTCCTGCCATCTTGGCTGCTTTGTATCTCTTCACTACATCTCTCTTGCAAAGTGAGCCTGGTGACGCTTTACCAAATGTTACGACCTTAGACTTGGCTCAGATTGCAACTTAGACAAAGACTTGAGAGAAGAAAGGGGATTTGTTCAATTGGTAAAGCATAAGGAATACAGAATAGTATCTATCTATGCTTATATACTGGTAGTCCATGAGAAAAGTGTTAGGAATACATGAGGTGAAACAAGCCATAGTACATGAGGATAGAGTAAGGATATTGTACCTTCTACATGAGGTGCTGACTGAGCTACCTATGGCACAGCCAATCATGTCATCATTACCCTTTGCCCCTATCCATGCTGTATTCAGGAGGTGTCGATCATAACAAGCTAAAAGGAATTACAAAATATATCACAAAAAACTACCTACAATAGTAAAAGCTTTTATGAAGATAATATCTACTAGATACTACAGAGAAATTTGAAGTTTGGACAAACTATGAGAACCTCAAATATTTCCAAGAACCATATAAACTCAACAGATGACAAGCAAGATAGTATTTGAAGTTAGAAGATTACAACTTCATACTATGATATATCCTAGAGAAAACAAACACAAAAGCAGATGTACTGTATAGAAAGGATCAAGTGAATATAGTGAAAGATAACAAAAACTTTAAAATACTCAAGGACAAATTATGAACAAGATGAGTTACCACAAAATCAGAAGTGGTAATAATCAGATAAAACCAAATAGTAAAAGAAACCATATTACTGGAAGAAATTAGAAGGAATAAAACTAGAGAATAAAATCCAGAAAGAACTAGACAAGGATGAAGAACAGGCTTGGGAAAACAATGGCATAGTCTACATAGAAGAAAGGATTTATGTTTTAAATAACAAGAAAATATAGAGAAAATCCTATAAGAAAACTATGATCTAGTAGATATAGAATATCCAGGACAACAAAGAATGCTTAAGTTAATCAAAAGGAATTACTAGTGGCCAGGGATAAAAAGTGATATCAAGAAATATGTTCAAGGATGCACAAAATGCCAACAGAATAAAGTATAACACATGAAAAAAGCTAGAGAACTCCATTAATTGAAAACATCTAAAAGACTATAGCAGGAAATCAGTATCAACATTATAAAACTAATACCAAGTTCAAATGGCAAAGATGCAATAGTGGTTATAGTGAATTAATTCACAAAGATAATTAGGCTTAAAGTAACAACTACAGTAATCTCATTGGAAAATATCACCAAAATCTATTAAGATGAAATTTAAAAAATACATAGAGTACCACAAAAGGTTCTTAGCAATAGAGGATCTCAATTTGTATCAAAATTCATGGAAGACTTGACAAAGGCACTAGAGACAAAAAGAACATTATCTACAGCATTGTTATGATTTAATAACCTTAGGGTGGATCAAAGAAAGGAACCTTGTATTAGGGTTAACACAAGAGAACTCAATGGAGTTCTTGGTACAATGTATCTACCTATATATACTAACT
>Ga0157364_1004909_pt1 | contig 13468 bp, 6 predicted proteins | sample AttsexASBM2_FD_111476 | JGI IMG/M metagenome (GOLD analysis project Ga0157364, IMG submission 111476) | Fungus gardens microbial communities from leaf cutter ant in Ribeirão Preto, State of São Paulo, Brazil - Atta sexdens ASBM2 | ecosystem: Host-associated > Fungi > Mycelium > Unclassified ... | reverse complement strand
TTTTTTTTTCGACATTCAAATGGAAATTAACGAATGGGAATTAACGAATGCGAATATAAAATATATATAATATCGGAAAACATATCGAGAGAGGAAGGTTGAGTATAAAGAACTCGATAAAAGAGTGCGAAGAGAGATAGATTCTCAAGAAGAGGACATTCGCGACGTTATCGAGGACGGTCTCAAGAGTGGAAATTAAATGGGACTCGGCAAGAGCAGATGAAACAATTTTTCGACGAGCGGGTGCTTGCGAGAGAGGGATAACAGGGGTGAGAGAGGACAAGTCGGGAGGAGCGAGAAAGCGAGTGGGTGGGATTTCAGAGGGGATGGCCGCTATCTCGACTTATTTTCACGGATCGGATTTCTTCGGACTGGGGGTAACGGTATCAGCGGTTTTCACGTCCCGCGGCAATTACATTAAAAGTTTCTGTAAGGGGCGCGAGAATTGAGTAGGAAGACGAGGGCAAAGAGAGAAAATGGGAGGAGCATAGTGGGTGGAGGACGACGACCGGCCGTGAGAGAAGAGAGGAATATTCGACGTGGAGCGAACGAGCAGTCCATTTCGCATAAAGGTCGGAGAAGAAAGAGAGGCGGAGGTAGATCGAGCGGAGAGAATAAGAAATGGCCGGGACGCTCGCTAACGATCCACGAAGGTTTTTATCTCGTCATTCCTTAACGGTCGCCGCTGTTATTTAGTGCCTCGTCATTATAACCCCGACCGCCTCGCGTTTCGCCACTCCAGTCCTTCTTCCACTCCCATTCAACTTGCCATACCGCGGTGTTGAATCACCCCTTCTTGCTCTCGCTATTAATTGTCCATTCACCCTCGTCGAAGTCAGCACGCTCCCTTTTTTTTTTTAATTCTGTCGTTGTGCGTTCGCGCGAAACTGAGGGAGGATAAATTCGATATCGTGAAGAATCGCGAGATGAAAATCTTGGATTCTCGCCCGAACCTGACGCTAATTATTATTCAGCGAAAACAATGGATAGGAACAGCGTCTTGTCGCCCTTTTCAATTCTCATAATCAGTGGAAGACGCATTTCTCGTCATGGATATTCAAATCATATTAGATATAATAAGGAATAAAATTGCAATAGTGATTATTAGTACAGTACAGTAATCGAGAAGCGTTGAAAAAAGCAATAATTCATAATCAATGATTCATAATCAATCAATTTTTTTTATGAAGTAAATATCACAATCAACAGATCTTTGGCTCTTCTGTAAAAAGTTCTCAGTAAAAAAACATTTCGTATTTGTGTTGGAAAGATTCAAGTTCTTGTTAAAATTTTGTATTGAATTTTTGACATATTCAAGTGTTAACATAATGATTATGTTATTTAAATAGTTTTTGTTAAATTCCATATTTTATATTTCTTGATTAAATTTTTTAAAAGTTTCTAATACGTTTCGAACGAGATTCTATGATAATTAAACGTATTCTATACATTTTTTTGAGTAAAATCTCACTTCAAAAAGAAAATTTCTGTCTTTTTCAAAAGTTCCTTTTTCATTTTTTAAAAGTGAGATTTCACTCTTTTGAAATAAGATTTCATTTTTTTTTATAGTGAGATTTACTCCAAAGAATTTAGAGAATAAAAAGATAAGGAATTTACATTGTACGAATATTAGTTCGGACAATTCGATAAGTCTGTCTAGCTATTCCAATCGAAAGAGATCCTTAAGTAGAGATAAAATGTCTGGTTGGAACAGCTTCTGTGATGAGTCCACGTTAATCCATGTTAATCCAAGTAGTAGCCGGGATATTTTAATCAAGTCGATACCGCGAGGCGAAGGGTTCCACTTTGTATTTACATATCAAAATTATTGGTGCTTTTCGAGCGGGATTATCGTATCTGTGACTGCCGGATCCAGAACAAAAGCAGAGCTCGTCGAGGATCGCCGTGCAATTTTCTCCGATGCCCAATACGAAGTGTTCCCAAGAAATATCCTGGTCGTTGGCCGATATCGGTGAGATGAGTGGAAAAGTCGTCGTCGAAGAAAACGATTTTCACGTTTTCGCTATGTCTTATTCTACGAGCGACTTTAATTACCTGATTCACGCTACTTTTTGCCTGTTAGCTTCTCTCCCCGTTAAGCGTATCTCTAGCACCGAAACATGGCACAGAGACTATCGGTAAGTCGACAGGGCTAATTACATTTTGATTATAACGCATTCTAGCTTTGTAATAAATCCTTGATTTCGTATTTCGAAAGTCGAGAGAAGAGATGGAAAAAAATGCGTACGCGAGCACACATTAAGGAATGACGATAAAAATGTTCATCTGACCTTGCTGTTTCTCTTCTACTTATTTCGTACTTTTCTACGATTCGCAGTATCGTAGAATCCACCCCGAATGAATCCGCGTTGCATTGTCACGTGACTTTTTTCTCCGTCGTACCAGCCTTTCTCCTCTTTTCCAGACCGATTAATAGAACGGACGGGAGGTGGTAATATTGCGAGGATATGAAAAATGCATTCCTTGCAGTGTAGTCGATGGCGGCACCGCTACTGGGAAGGGGCCAAACTTTCGAGACTTCGGTTTCAGAATATAGTACTCCCATGGAAAGAGGTGGCGTTGGTGGTTGCCGAGGGGTTGCCGGCACAGGAAAGAGTCGGCGGAACAGGCAGGAGTGGCGGCGACCGACAGGGGGATGGAACGAAGACTGTACCGTGCGGTACGACACGTCTCGTTCTTCCTCATAATAATATTTAATCCGATCCATTGTACGGTACAGCAGTTCGCTCTTACCCCAACCTACGAAATCCTTCAAGGTTCTCTATCCGATGAAAGTATCCACGGTGCGGTGGGTTCATCCCTCCTGCTAATACTTGGACGTTCGCGACGCCTCGAGTCGCATGCATTTCGCATTTTCCAACGCATTTCGTAATTTTTTCCCGATGTAAATATCGCGATTCAGTAGTTTAAACTAGAACGGGAATAAATATCATACAAGAAGAACGATTTTGTTTTCAAAGTATTTAAAACTTTAGCTAAATATATGTATATTTGAAAGTAATTTTAGATCATCAAAGTAATTATTGTAGGTAACTCAAGCATAATGAGAAATACTGCAAAAGTTTTGACATTTTATCAATCAGTTGAAGCGTCCTATATAATTATTTTGATAGTCCAACAAAATTATTTTCAGATCTATATTGAGCTAAGTTTTTAGATGGTTCAACAAAACCGTTCTTTTATATATACAAATTTAAAAATAATTTTGTTGGTCCATTGAAATAATTATGTAAGACACTCAAGCTGGTTGCAAGAATGCCAAAACTTTTTGCAACATTATTCATCATGCTTGAGATTATTACATAATTACTTTGACGATCCAATAAAATTATTTTCAAATTTGTATCTAGCTAAATTTTTAGATACTTCAACAAAACCATTCTTTCCATGTACTTGCTTGTATTACACTTGTGTAAAACACAAACTCGCGTTTGTAATTGAATTCTGTGCAAAATATATATTTATCAAGATTTGTGGACATTCATCAGATTCACAATGATAATCTCTTTTTTTGCTGAAATACGGATTTATACAATGAATTTTCTGTAAGATGTTTCTATAAACATTGTACGCGGAAATATGTTTAAAAAACTAATAATATTATAAAATGGAATTTTGAAAAAAGAGGAATTATATAATTATTTCAGTTTTTCAAAGAGCAAATAATTTTTTTATTCTTTTGGGACAATTTGGCAGGAGGCCAAATGGAGAAAGCAACCATGCGATATTTCTAGAATGTCTGGCGTTCGCTCTTGAAAATATTTCGAGACAAGCTCTCGGTGTAGCCGAGATATCGTTTTAGACTTCAGAGTGCCGAATACGTGAACCGGAAGCAGGGTGTCGCTTTACGGACCGGCGATTTCGCTTTGCTTGCTGCCTGTTGAATTCTCTGCCAATTATGCAGTGTTTGTAATACGTATTTGGCCTGCGTCTTTGCCTCTTGTGGATGCGGAATATATACCGACGAAGTTGCGGTGGCGAAAGTTAGAATAACGCATCAGGCACATTCATTTTAATTGCAATTATCTTCGTGCGGGAAGACGCAATGCGCGCATCTGCATGAATAATGTTCTCCAGGTTTGTGCACTTGTGAAAAAGTAACAGATCTATTTTCGTGAAATTATACACGAGAGAGAGAGAGAGAGAGAGAGAGAGAGAGAGAGAGAGAACTAATGAATATAAAAGAAACGCGTGCGTTGTACCGAGAGTTACTTTCATTCGATCTCGATCCAATTTGGTTGCTTCACGGAAGCTCCACCTCCCGCGGACTTACGAGTAATAAATAACGATTTCAAACGTCAACCAGGAATTCGCCGCGGCCAAATTGATACCATAGATCAAGCTATGGAAAAATGGCTTTGGCGTACCAGACTGACTTTCTCCGTTCAATAAGGGACTTTCTCGGACGCTCCCTACGACATTGGGAAATCGACCTGGGACATGATTCTTGAAATTGATACTGCCTTCTAAATTTTCAGATGACAGAGTTTCTTTTTCCGCTGGATATTTTCGCGATTTTGCTTTATCGCAAGAAAATCCGCTTCTCTATGTACGCGTGTGTATAGGTGTCGACAGCGCTACAGGCACAATTCTTCTAGCGGTTTGCAACACGATAATGGATCGTAAGAATAAAATGGAGCAAACGCTCTTTTGTTTATTGAAGCAAATATATCGAAAATGCGAGATAAAGATATTAGAACCTTTTGGAAGTGATGACGTTCACAGGCAAATACTTCAAAATACAAAGCGAATGCCTCGTAAAAGGAAAAGGTTATATATATGAAATATAGGATATGCTATTTCATGCTTTTACTTTAAGGAAACGCTTTTACTTCCATCTTCAGCCAAGAATATTTGCTTCACCTTTATGGCGACGCAATATGCCTTTGGTCTATGAAATTAGACGTTTAAATTCATGGAATAAATTCATTATATGTTCGCGAACTTGAATTTCGCTTGTATCTTAGTCATATAAGTACAAATTATATGTGTAAGTTTAGGAAAATAAAGAGAACTGTAAGGGCCATTTAAAGTATAATACATAGAGACGACTGGAATAATTATGAGAATAGTGGAGTGCTCGTGGTATTGTAGCATTTGCTATTAAAGACGAGAGGGATCTCGAGTTCATATTTCATTGTCAGTAGGCTTTATTCATTTTTCCACAATCGTTTCTTCTAACTATTTCCAGTTAAAGCGGTGTCTACAATGAGATTTTAAGATATAAAACTTAAGCATTAAGCATTAATAAATCGTAAGAAATTAATCAATCATAGTCGAGTATTCTCTTCATATTCGATTGTAATTGATCCATTTCTTACGGCTTAGAGTTTAAAGCTTAAATTTTAAGCCTTAAAATTTCATTGTAGACGTCGCTTAATATTTTAAAAACCATTAAGTGTCGAAATTTCTTCTTTAACTCTCTAGAGTTGAGTAAATATTGTAAATTTGCAATATGTATTTTTAAACTAAATTTGGGATAAATTCGGAATTTGTGCAAATTAGTTATACTTAAGTACCAAAGATGAAAATGCATTAATATCTTACAGAAATCTAATACTGACTAATTTAATACCAGTCAATTTATTACTGAAAGACAGTAATTAATTATTATCTTGCAGTATTAGGTATTTATAGATTTCTGTAAGGACATTATAAACATTGAAATATATTTTAACTTTCAGAAAGCTTCAGCACGCTAACTCTATATCTACTCTATATCTGTTATATTAGGTGTAGTAAAAAGAAATCCATTATTTTTGCATGAAATTGAATGGAAAAATAATGGATTTCTTTTTACTACATCTAATATAAAACATAACAGTAAAAAATTGTTTTTTAAATAACAAGACGATGTCATCTCTAGAAAGTTAAATAAATTTTTTTAAAAAATTCGCTCCTACAGACAGATGTACGTGTTAGAAGCATTACAACCACAATCTTTCTCGTAATTTGCGAGACAATAGATCGAATAAAACGGCGCAGTAGCGCATTGGCATCACCTAGACAAAAGATTGCGGGAGTCGTTACATCTTTCGTCCCCGCCAACAAAATGCGCCAATTCGAGAATGAGAAATTAAAGCATTTCACGATTCACGATTATATTGGATCTCGATGTCAACGTTATCGTTATCATTCATCCCGCAAATGCGAGGGAACGCGGTATCGCGCGAAATAGCACCTCTGGCACTCGACGTGGCGCCGCGTCGGTGTCGTGGTAAAAGCGAATTTGGGAACTCGTCCAAATGTTAGCTCATCGGTTAAATCCATGCAACGAAGGGGGCGGTAGAGGGAAGAGACGGAGTATTTGATATTGTGGCATGGCACGGGGGAGATGGGGGCGGCCACGTTATAGGAGAGAGTCGTGAGCTCCGAACAGCAGCCAGCCCCTCTGTTTACCATATAGATGACTCGTTAGCGAATGTTAAATCACTGTATTTGCCTAGTCGGGATTTATCATTCATACTGCGGGTCAATCTACCCGCTACTCGCGATAATAAGTCAGCCCTGCGTTCGCGTTCTGTTCGACTGTCAAGGATTCATCGCGCCTTCATACTTACGTAATTGATTCGTCAGCGCAATGATCCCTGTATTTCCTCGCAATTTCTTTTTCGTTTCAATCATGTAATATAACGTCTGATAAACTCTAACAGTTTTACACGATGTCTGATAAACTCTAACAGTTTTCTACATGTCGCACACTATTAAATTCGTCACAATAAAAATTAACTTGAAAAATTCAATATAAATTCGCACAAAAAAAAAACGAAACAAATATCAACTCGAATTTATGATTATTGTAAAAATACAGTCTGTTTTTTATAGCTGAACTAATATATACTTTTAAAAATTATAAAGTGAGATGTATTAAATAGTGTCAAATTTAACCCAATTTTAGTCGCTATTGCTCCTACTAAATATATCGTTATTTTATATTAAAACAATAGTTAAATTTAACTCTAGTACAACTTCAGTTAGAATAAATTTAATACTAGAGATTTAACAATGTATATATTTCATATTTGATGAAAGCGAAAAAGAGAGTTCTAACGGTTTACTGCAGGAATAAAAAACAGACTTCATGTAACATGAAAGTAAATATCTATGATGCAAACGATCTAATGCAAACAATTTTGAGGTAAGTTCACGCTTGTTAAATCTATAATGTCAAATTTAACTTAACGTGAATCGTCATTGTTCCTACTAAATATATCGTTATTTTATATTAAAACAATGGTATTATATTTGATATTACACTATATAATGTAAATTGACACAATAGTGTCAAATTTAACTATCGTTTTGGTAAAAAATAATGATATATTTAGTAGGAGCAGTGGCAACTCACGTTAGGTTAAACTTGACACTATAGATTTAACAGTGTACGCAGATCTGGATAACGCACTGTCACGTCTCTTAATTATCTCTTAGCTCCGTCGTCTTTATCGCGATTATAAATGATCTATTTTATGTGGCTGAATAAAGCGTAACGTGAGATAGAGCGGAGCGACGCGGAGAATGAAATAAAATAAAATAAAAAAAGATAGAAATCACTGTGATATTAACGCAGGACGCAATTAGTCCGCGAAGTAAAAGCGAAAGCATTCTTTTTTCCCTTTTTCTCTGCAACTCCCTCCCCTCTCGCCACATAAAAATGGAACTGGCTTTCGCCTGAAATTGAAATGTCGGCGTGAGTGAGCACTTATGGCTGCTTCGAGCACCAACGTCGAAGGATGAAAATGTACGTATTTGCACTACCTCATGGGCCTCAAATTAAAAAAAATGTTTTAGATCTTTAATGAGAGAAACTTTGATAGAATTAGTAGAAACTTGTAGAATTAATTAATTAAAAATGATGGTCGACTTTCAGAAAGTATTTGAAATGTTGAATGATACTTTTTACAAATTTAGCTTATGAAACGTAAAAATGGGTAGGAAATGAAAGGCTCGAATTGCGAAAATAGAAATGAAAAGTCACAATGTGCGCGTTTCAGCTTGGAAAGCATAAAATTTTTCCTAAAGTTAAAACAAAAAGAATGAAAGCTGAAAACGAATATCTCTGAAGCAAAGGAATTAATTCAATATCAAGCTTGAGGAAACTCTGTTATGGACTAATTTATAGTATTTAATTATAGTGTTAATTACTACAATACTAATTGGTATCAATTACGATAATTAATTATAATTATAGTACTAATTCAATAATAAGTTTATTCTATACATTAATACTAATTTATAGTCATATGACACAAGTATTGCAATTAATTTTGCACATTAATGCATATACGAATTAAAAAAACAAACAGTTTCGCCACGGCATAATTTGTTAATGGCTTGTATGAGACCCTAAGATTCTGTACTTGCTTTTTAGATATCGCGGAGCATTAGAGGTGTCACGAGTGGCAGTCTTCGACGAGACACGAATAACATTTTCGTGGAGTAGCTCCATCCTGTCTCTGCGTCTCCATTCCGTTTCTCGCCCGCTCTCGCCTATAGACGCGGTAAACAAAGCTCTAATGAAACTTCTAACGAGTCAAATCTTATTATCATTCAGAATGAAGCGAGGCGGGCGGAAGAAGAGACGCGTTGAGAGACGGAGGAGAGCCCGTTGCTGAAGAAGGCTACGTTCCTTCGTTTGAGGAGCAGGTAAGTTTAGTTACTTCGCGTGCATAAACATACCCCATTACTTGAAATAACAGCAGCAGCGGTTTCGTTCGTGAATTTCAAACCAGTTTCCTAGAAATATCAACGTTTTCAGCTATAATAAAAGTTAATCCATTGCAGCGCAAAAAATATCTCCATTATTATGCTGATAACTATTAGAGATTGATAAAAAAAATCTTCAATATTGTGTATTGCTCGACTTGCATATCATAAAACATAAAGAGTAGTTAATCATAGATTTTAAACATTGAATTATTTATTGCACAATATTAATTATCAATAAATATAAAAATATCTGATCGACTGATAAAGCTTCGCTCTTTTATTTTAGTATTGTGTATCCCTAACTTTTTAATCTTGAACGATTTGCAAGGGACCAAGGAGAACAATAGAGATAGTAGAAAGAAATGAAGCTGGGAAATGAATTGGAAACGATCATAACGCGAAAACAGAGGCATAAATTCGAATTATTCTCAATTAATAAATACCAACCGACGGCACAGTCACCCTTTAAAGGGCAATCTCTCAATCTTATAAAAGGATATCCGTTCAAAGACAGATTAATTAATTCCAGCACAACAAAAACTTGTAATATCACGCACGTTATTTAATGACGTGAAAATACGTTATTTATTTATTTGTTAGGTTTAATTTTGTGCATATTGATTACGATTTTAATATTACGTATGTAATCACATTCATAATTTTTATCTATTCATGCTGCACGGAATGCAGATAAATTCGCGCACCTCCGCGGGCGGACAATTCAAACGTAAAAGTTACAAAGTGAATCAAAATAGCGGAAGCTGATAGGACAGCGAAACTGCTCAAGTTTGCCGATACACCCTCGCCAATTCAACCCATATTCCCGGTGCCGTGACTGCGAGAGAGAATCACTATTGGAAAGTTACCTTACAAATTAGAGTAAATGAAATTAAAAGAACTTTCCTCCCTGCAGTCTGAATTTTCAAGGAAGTTTGCCGTTGGAAGCAAGCTCTTGCATTCGTCCGAGTTCTATGTATAATGAGAAGAGAGCGACAATCGCGTCGTTCCCTCTCAGCCTGTCTCTTTCTCTCTTAGTTCCTTCACCGTTTCTCTACAAAGTAGAATACTATTCTTCTCCCTTTTTTTCACCTTTTATCCATTGGTAACGCAAAATTAGCAGGACTGTATGCATAAAACGTGAATAAGGCTAATATAAATTCTCTTGTGGATAAAACATCGAAATACATATTTTTAACGATATTAATCTATTTGATGTATACTAATAATGAGATCGTATCGATGTTTCAGTTAATTTTTTCATGTAAATTCCATGCATAATTTTTGTAGAATACATATTTCATTGCGAGGTATAAAATTTTACGCAGAAAATTTTACGTAACGATTAATACCTTTAAAAAACGGAAATAGCAATTTACACGTTATTTCGAACATCTATTCTGCATTCTAACGTATGTAATTTCGCAGTTGCATAGTGCAAAGGAAACGAGGGCGCGAGTAAATATTCTGTCTGCGAACCGGAAAAAAACAAAGGAAATACTTTCAAGACTGTACAAATATAGCATGCGTCCGATGTACGCTTTCGTTGAAAATATTCGCGAATGCAAAACGAATAAAATGCAATTCGAGGCGCAGATATTAATTTACATGAAATTTAATTAAATCTCGATTAATTTAAACGCGCTCGTATCGGGCTTGTCGAGATCGAACGCGGCTCACGCACAGCATTTGAAGTATTTAATGTTGACGTCACGAGCTAATTGATATTATTTACAGACAATTATTGCAGGTGTGCGTGTGTGGGATAATACGAGTAAGTCGTTGAAATTGTATGAAAGGATTTGCAGGTGTGACAATTATTTTAGGAAACAAATATTAATTTCTCGCTGGGCAAATGTTATTCGAAAGTATATCAGTTATTTTATTGAGCATATGTTCACAATGATATCATTGATATCATAATAAACAATTAGATCTTATTCATTAAATTAAATTAAATTCATTACACAAAATGTATATAGAATATTCGGAAATTCATAAAAGATTATGAAATAAAGTTGTTGTTGAACAATCATAAATTCAAAAGTATATTTCTTGAGTGTGTCTCATTAAGGCCTCCTTCAAAAAATTTTAATTGCTATTGTAAATGCATTCGTTAATGTTAATTGAGACTTGATAAAATCATCGTATTTTTGGCCTGATTTTTGGTTAATAAAATATGTCCCAAAGAGATGCTCGACTTTTTAATTACTTGTCATAAATTGGTCGACACGCTCGGCCTGCTTCAGGACACTTTATTTTCTGGATGGCCGCAAGTTCGATCTGCCACCTCGATGCTTCAAGATGAGCTTCATGGCAGTTCCTTCGTAAATTGTCTCGCTTGATAAATCGATCGGCTAACGGGGCATCCTATACGTGTACGTAATACCAGCAGCATTCTTTCTCGTCGAAACGATTGAACGAGAACTAAGGGCTCATGGTAAAAGAACGTCACACAGCTGAAATTGGGCGAGTACCTTCGCAAACAAAACTAGTTTCAATCCTAAATATAACGTTAACAACTTTATAATTTATAATGCAGATAATATAAAGCGCGAGTTTTTATTGATCAGAAAATTTTTTTATTAATTAAAAAAATTCAAACCAAATTTGAATAAATATTACTTAGAAATTGTTGAATATAAATAATATAATTTCTCATACAAATACATAATATTCTTTTCGTATGAAGAAAAAATAATAATGTTATAGGGAGGAAATACATTAAAGCTTTTTTTCTAAGTCGCGTTTCGTATTACTAACTAAATCACACAAGACGCATTATCGTCTGACATAGGTGGTGGCTATTCGCCGTGATTTCTGGTATCGCAGCTGGAGGGGTGATTTATAAGGTTTGTTCCTTAGAACAAACGTTCGCAATATCGAACACTGGCGAGAAATCGACCGGGGAGACGATACGACGCGAGGAGGCGAGGACCGGCACGCGATTGACAAATCTGAGAGCTCATATGCAATAAATCGCCCGCGAGCGGCTGAGTGTACGAGTTTTTCGTATTTATGGCCGTTGTACTGAAATGCAACTGGCGAGCTGGCGAAGAGACGGAAAAGAGGGCCGGCGGAGGCAAGAAGGTTACCAACTTTTCCTATACATCGATATGAATATAAATAACCAAGGTTCGGCCACGCGGGGACAGGCCCACCGTCGCACTCAATCTGCTTGGTAGTCCTTTTTGCTACCCTTATATATGAGTTATATCTCCTATGTTCAGCTTCTCGCAATCTATAAGACGATTATAGCGCGAAGGAGGCTATCGCGGTCGCTTTCCACGAGCTGCAAAAGTTTTGACTTAAGTTTTTATGCAATACTCATGCTTTTTTGAAAACTTTTTGAAATATAAGATCCTGTAAATTATTTTCAGGAACTGTACATATCAGAACCTTTCCCTTTACGTCTACTTTCAAGACGATAAACGTTCTTTGACGATTCTAATCCTCCGCAGAATAGACATATCTTAAATAACCGTCGCTCGCGGCGAAGGACTATTACATACCTGGTGTAATTGTCATTCGTATCTCATTGCAAACAGCCCAAGCTCTCGTAGAGAACGTGAAAGGAGGGGGGGGGGATTGGTAGAATGAGTAAGGGAACGGTTAGGTATCGTACCCTGGAAGCAAATACCGTCTCGCTACAATGAAACGCAATTTCCTGCTGTTGGTGCCGAGACTGAGTCAGTCGTCTCATTCGTCTTGGCTAAAAGCTTCGCTCCTCACGCTTGCTGCGTTAAACAATCGTACCTGCGTAGCATTCGTTAACGAAAGCCGAGGTAGGAAGAGCTTTTCTATCCAGCCGATGCCGCCCGAAGATTCAACCGTGCCTTCCATCGGCTTCTGCAACGTCGTTTCTTCAACATCTCGTATTCGAAGAAACAAAAAGATCATCGTTTCCGAAAGAGTGAAAGAGAGATCGTTATTACACGAATAACACGGTTTTAGATAAAAAGAAAAAAAGAAACAGGAAAGATCTTTTCGGAAACGGAAGGATTTTGAATGGAGGACGGTTTTTCTTCGTTAAGACAGCGGTACGGAAGAGATAGGAAAGGAAGTTAGGAGAAAAGGAATGAAAGAGCAGAAGAAAGGGAGTGGGGCTTTCGGTGGATAAGGGGACGAAGGCGAGAACCAACACGAGTGGCAGAAAGACAGGCGGTATTATTGCTTTAATCGATCAGCCCGATAATTCTATTAGCATTTGCGTTATTCAAATGGTATTTAATTTTCCGCAACGTTACCTTCATTTCTCGATTTACATTTCATTCGTTTGAAATTGTCTCCCCTCTACTTCTACCTCTCCTCCGTCCAAGAGTTCCGCTCTAAGGTTTGAATTTCTTGCCTCTTTTTTTAAAGTCATTTAAAAACTCCGGCCTTTCGTATCTGCATGTCGTTAAGTTCTCCTCTAAACTGTTTCCGTCTCGAAATATCGTCAAACTTGTCGATATTAAATATATATTTAATCGGATTATTCGTTTAACGTTAGGTACACTCGCCTTTCGTTGGAATATTTAATATTTTAATAACAGTGTTCCACAAGATTTATGCAGATCGCATAAATCGTCTAGCACAATGGCAAAGGTAATATAATTCTAATTGGTCTTTATTTTCGGACGTGATAGATGGAAACGTTAACGATTGAGAAAGTTAAAGACGTTTATAAAAATACTACTCATATATACATATTATATATATATATATATATATATATATATATATATATATATATATATAT
>Ga0157364_1004908_pt1 | contig 13468 bp, 5 predicted proteins | sample AttsexASBM2_FD_111476 | JGI IMG/M metagenome (GOLD analysis project Ga0157364, IMG submission 111476) | Fungus gardens microbial communities from leaf cutter ant in Ribeirão Preto, State of São Paulo, Brazil - Atta sexdens ASBM2 | ecosystem: Host-associated > Fungi > Mycelium > Unclassified ... | reverse complement strand
AAATACAATATCTAAATTACATTACGAGAAAAATGTTTGATTGAATTAATTGGAATTCTGGGATGGAAAATGAACGATTCAGAATTCTAGTTAAATCTACTAGATTTCTGATTATATTTATTAGAATTCTAGTAGATTTAACCAGGAAATTCTAAATATTGACTATTTCAACTGATTTAACCAGAAATCTAGCAAATTTAGCCAGAATTCTGGATCGTTCATTTTCCACCAGAATCCCAATTAATTCAATCAAACATTTTTCTGCGTTATTATATTGATGATTCAATGTTATATTATATCACCTGTATTTTTCATTTTTCAGCATCGAGGTGGGGATCGATCTCGAGACTGAGTGCGTGGATCGTGCATGTCCGAAGTCGGCGATTCACAAGTAAGTTTTAACACAAATCGCAATATATAGATATATTTCTGTCTGTTTTCCACTGAGTAATAATTGCGCGTACAACTGCAACTTGCAATTAATCACGGCACGATCGCATAATCTAATACAGAAATTGCACGTGCGACGTATCGCGGTAATATACCGGCAATTGATTGCACGAAATAGAACACGCTCTAATTCGCACGATTGTACATGCTAAGTTCGGTGTAAATTTAAACTCGTCAATGCGCAGCCAATTATAATTATTTGAACACTCATAATCACTTCGACTTACAATGAAATATTATCGTGCATCAAATGTACTTTAAGCATAGCAATAAAGGAGTTGTATAAGTTCTAGTAAGTGAATACATAATTGTTGGTAACAGATTTTTTTTTCTTCAATACGTTGGCATTAGTTTAAACAACATTTAAACTTTTAGTTTGCTTAACATTGCATTGGAAAGTTAATCATTCAATTTAGTCACGATATAAAAATATCTGTCTTTTCCTTTCCATCGCGATTTTTCTTTTGCGTACATAATGAAACGTCAATCGAGAAGCTAGCGTTAGTATAAAATGCGAGAGTGAGCGGACGAGGAAAGAATGGGATATAGTTTTGCGCCGGTACCTTGTTAACTCGTGATTGCTGCTCGTCAATTTTAATTACATGCTTTTAACGATGATCTCAGAACGTTTCCTTGTGGAAAACTTCTATAGAAATGCAGTATCATACAATATCATACAAATTATTTCAGAAATTTGTGATTTCGCTGAATTTATATAGAATTGACCATCATGTCAAACAGTTAATTAGTCTCGAGAAAAATGATAATAGATTAAAATTGCTAATTGAACAACACAATTGTAAATAAATTGATGTTGCAATTATAAATACTTTTGAGATATGCAATATGATTATGAAATTACTCGACAATTTATTAAACGTAAATTTGTATAATCATTGAGTTTTCAGAATTTATTTATCACAAATTATAAAGTTCATCAAATATACGGATGTGGCGGTGCCGATAGGAATATTAAAAGACTGCTTAAACGTGAAATGAATGAATATGTATATGCAGAGAATGTTTGACAAAAAGTTGATATATATATATATATATATATTTTTTTTTTAATTAAATTAAAAGTCGATTTTTACTGAAAATATCAAGAGACATTATAAAAATAAATTCTGAATTATAAACTTCTGTGAAAAGATCGATTCTTTCGCAAATTAATGTGTTTTAGGAATCAAAGTGAGAAACAAAAAGTTATTTGTTATTTGAAACGATATTTATTTTGCGGAATTTCCAAATTTTCATTGTTAAGTGTTACAAATTTGAGAAATTGTGGAAAATAATTTTTCTCTTTTTTATCAAGGCAAAAATGATTTTTAATATATATTCTCTCGATCAAAATTCTGAGACATTCTTTACTTCTTCAACTATTTTCAGTTTTTTAACAACATTTCGACATTTGTCAATCTTTTGACGAATAATCGATTTCGGCATAATCATTCCAAATTGTCGTACGTGAGACTTGATATTGCGCTTCCGGAGCTATTCTCTCTTCTTGTACCTTTTCCGGTCCACTCAGTGTACAGCGATTTGTCGCAGTCAAATGCAATTGTCCCCCCTTTTCTTCGATAATTGCAAAATCGACTGAAACTTCGTAAAGCAGAATGATGAAGGTTATACTCGGGAAAAATTGGATATTTCTTCGGTTATTTAACCGTAATTCCGCGAAATTCAATTTCCAAAAATACCTGAAATTTTTTGAAAAATCACGTTCCATTATGTAATGTTTTCAAATATAATAATATATTATATATAGTTTGTATTATAGTTTGTATATTATAGTTTGTACGATTTTTAATTATACATATTAAGATCTATTTTTTATTTCTGCATTAGATTACATTATATAGAACTTTCTCGCTTTCGTCAAATTCCAAACATATCTTTCAAATATATCTATTTTGCTTTAGATCCAAAAGTATATACTAATTCAGTTACAGAAAACAAACCATTAGCTTCATAAAAAATGACGATACAATTTATGAGTGGTTAAAGTAGTGTACATTTTTGGAACTTAAAGTGAGATAAATACATGTTTGATATTTGGCGAAAACGAGAAAAAAAGTTTTCGTAAAGTTCGTTTAATTCAATAAAAAACATATTTTATATATTTTACGTTTTATGAGCAATCAATTTAAAATGCATACATCTTTGATTTGTAACACCAATATTTTGTAACGTAGAGTCAGAAATCCCAAAAGTAGCGATAACCATTAAGTTTCATGCACAATTACATGTCTAATTTGCCGCGTGGCTTAAAAAATAAGCTGGTCAAATTCACGTAGCGCTGTACCTAATTTCATTTCCGCAACGAGGAAACAAAAAAATGTACTTGTTAATTGCACTCGTTAACACTCGCTTGATTTATTAGAAGCAAATGATCGAACGATCGCGAGTGCAGCGGCCAGAAGCGACCGCGTCGCGCGCTCCGGCGAGTGAACGAGCGAGTGAGCGGCGTTTTATCGATCGGTAAGACCAGGAGATTTACGTGTACATGCCAGCCGTGCCTCCAACGAACATATGTCATGTTATTTACGAGCCGGGCATTACTCTCTGCCCGATTTACTATATTTTATGTTACGTGGATGGACTCGCGATTCTTTCGGATCGGACCGGACGCCGGTCACGTCGCGGAGGTGCGTGCTCGCGCTGCGGTGATCATCATAGTACTTAGTCTAATTGTATTGCTTTTCACAAGTTGTTACTTAGATTGGCAACACGACGGAATAACTGAAACATCCAATTTTTTTCATAAAATTTTGATAAATTTTCATTCCTCTTTTATAGTTGATTTGCAGTTATTAAAGAAACGGGAGATAGTTATAATTGAAGACAATATTTGGAATAAAGTTATATTTATTTTGTATGTTGAATTTGCGAAATTATTATAAATGAAAAAAGTCTTGAATTATATATATGTTTTACTAATTAGAAATTAGACTCTGGCAAAGCTTTCAGTATCACGTTTGCAGTTGTCAAAGAAATGGGAGACGGTTGCGTTATAATTGAAGACAATATTTGGAATAAAGTTATATTTATTTTGTATGTTGTGACATTATTATAAATGAAAAAAAATTTGAATTATACTTCGCTAATTTTAAATTAGACTCTGCCAGCTTTCAGTATTATGTAATATATAAAATATGTATATATAGAATTGTATTTCACTGTGTTCCATGTGTGGGTATAAGAATTAAAGATCATCCAAAATGAATTTAATGTTTACGTTTCTAGTTTTCGAAATTTGGAAGTCGTTTTGAGGCCGGCGAATATGCTTATTATTCGTGGATCGTTAAACGGAAAGTCTAGCAATTGTCGAATTTTAAAGCGACATAAGTTTCTTAGACTCGTAATCTAGAGATCTGCAAATGTTGAACTTCTCCTGACGCATTTACGTGGCTTCTCACATTTGGAGAAGTGCCGAGATCTTTTGGTCGTAAAATATTATATATTACCTAATGTTTGTTTCTCTAAACTTCTTGTTTCTCTAAAGGAGCTTGTTGGCTCGTCGAGTTTTACAATTCTTCAATTGTCTTTTTTCAACTTAAGAATTAATTTTTTTAATCTTCTATCTCTTTCAAATGCGTATGTTTCTCCTAAATCTATAGATTTCTCGATTTTCATATTACATTTTTTCAGTCTCTCTCTCTCTCTCTCTCTCTCTCTCTCTCTGAGAGTTAAAATCTTAGTTTAAGAGTTATTGGATACGTGTTGAAGCACGAAAAATGAATGCGTTCGGATCACTGATCGTGACACCTCTTTTGTATGGGAGCCATTAAGGATCGTTCGATCATGATCTCGATACTTTAAAATCGAAATGGGAATCTCGGGGTGCTTAATGGTAGCCATTTGGAGGTCAGCCTCGTAGCGAGAATTTATGTCCTCATATTTCGGCGAAGGTGTCGCGTGGCGCGGTGCCTTTCCTAACGTCACCGGCTGCCATTCAATCAGCTGACGCGCAATTCGGACGCTTGATCCTTCGCATTTTTACCCGTTTCGAAAGGTATAATGCATCGCTCGATCTTCACCGCAGAGAAAAGCTTCTTGAAGAATTCAGGGGGGGGGGGGCCATTTTTCGACACTCTAACATAATGTTCCTTTTAAGGTACAAAATGGTTCTTTGTATTCTAAGTATTTACGAGATAAAAAGTTGTAACATTCATGTTTTCATAATTTATTTAAATGAGTAAGATTATTTTTTATTACTATTTTATTATAATAAATTAAACGAAATCAAGTTTACGTACATGGAAAAATTGAAGTATCTAAAAATTTAGCTGAATATAGATCTGAAAATAATTTTGTTGAACCATCAAAAGTAGGAGTTTCAAGCATGATGAGCGACGTTGCAAAAAATTGATATTCCAGTTTGAGCATTCTAATTATTTTGATAGTTCAACAAAATTATTTTTAGATCTGTCCAGCTAAATTTTTTAATATTTCAGTAAAACTATTCTTTTCATGTACGGTAATGAAAGAAATAATTTATTTTCCATTGTTCTTATTTAAACTAAATTTCTCTGTATTATGTTTTAAATACCTTTCAGATATTTACAAGTAAAAAGAAAAAATACATTATCTTTTATGTGATAAGTAAATTAATAAATTAATAAATGAATAAAATCCATAAAAAATGAAGCACAAGATGGAAGCATCTTGTTATTAAAATCTTTCGCAAATATAGGGAAGATGAATTTATTTTTAATTTAAAATTGAAACTTTCTTGACATTTTATCTTAAAAATTATGGGTTAAATTTATTATCTCAAACTTTTATGTTATTATTAAATATATTGATGACTTGAAATTTCCTAATTTCTTGAAATTTCAATGATTCCTTTATACAAATGTTTAATAACCTTTTAGGAATAATCTTTATTTTAATGATACTAACGATACAAGAGTTTAAAGTTGATCTTTTCTCATTTTACATTAAGCGAATTCGACGAAGGTTTACAAATCTCTGGAGCTACGAGTTCTTTGGTATTTCAGCCGGATGCATTTTCACAGCGTATAAAGTACCCAACAACTTCTCCCTAACAACAGTTCTCCCTGTCTGCGACAAGAACGAATATACAGCCGTTTGAAGTCACGTTACACTAAATAACGCTCGGATTGCAAACTAAATAGAAGTATTTTTTGAAGTGGCGGATAAATCGAACGGCTCTACTACTTAAAAGCGCGCGAAAGTTTGGCGCTTTGCGAGAACGCGATTAAAAAGCGATTTCCAATGAAAGGCAAGTTTAGGGGATGGGAACGATGGACAGAGGGGTAGAGGCGTACGACACTATGCGGCGGTGTTTTTATTTCACGGGAAATTTAACTTTAGGACTGGCGAGTCGGGGGGGGAGAAATTGCGATGGACAGGGCGAGTTCGGTATTGGATTACGACAGAATGATTGCGCTCTTAATTAAAAGGGGTAGAGGCGGGAAAGGGCCCGACCCTGTTCGTGTTTCCGCTAAAGGGATTAACTTACTAAATCAGAATTATGGCCTCATTGTCAGTCGCGATCATAAAGCCGATAGATGTTAACAGAAGTTTCTTCGGGTTTGTCTTCGATCTAACTTTCCCTTGGAATTGATTGATCATCTCATCGATTTCCGGTGTATTTCATTAGCGTTACTTTTAATAATAATTGGCGCGGATATTTACGTGTCAGCATTTCGTATCTCCTTCCTCATTCTCATTTATTATTACAAGTGGCACAATTCAGATTTGCAATTTTAGATTTAATGTCATTGATTATTTTGAACATTTTTTCTGTATTTAATTTTTTGGGCTTCGAACAAGTTTCATCTTTTGGTACTTTTTTTCATTGTCACTGTCGAAGATTATCCGTATTATCTAACGTGTCAGCAATTAAACTTTTTTTATAGTTTTTATATTCTCAAATATATTAATTTACGCGCGAGGGGTGTTTTCAATGTGGTTAGTTCGTGATTTTAGATTTTAATATGTGATTTTATTAGAAAAAATTTTAATGAACTTTAAACCTCGAGAGCGTCTAACCTGTTAGCTTGTGGGTTATGGTTTTATTAATGTTCTTATTTATATTCATCCCCCGCGAGGCGCAGCTCATATACGTGCAATGATGGAACATGCCGCCCTTCTTCATTCTCGTCCTAATGAAAAGCGTATGCGTCCTGTAACTTTCAGCGTTACGTCGTGACTCATTCTCTTCAGAAATGATTTGTTAATCTCAGGGTACTTCAAGTAACGAAGAAATATGTGATAATTAATCCAATAGTCATAATATATTCATGCAAACAATTATAATACGGACCTTTTCCTCATTATCTTGTAATGTACATGTGCAAAACATATCTTTCTTCAAAAAAATATTTCGACTAAAACTTTGACTAAAACGAGATTTTTATAATTGGTAATTTTATCTTAATAATTAAATTGTACGTAAAAATTCTATCAAAATAAAATTTTCTTATAAAATCGAGGAAAAAATAAGATGTTTTTATCTATATTTTTTTATCTATATTTATAGTCTTTATATTATCTATAGAATTTCAGCGAATAAAGCTTCTCTTGAAATCAAAATTTAGTAGATTTACAGTTTGGAAAGATATTATTCATCGCGTATTTATACAATAAATTATAAGTTAATTATTTAATGGAAATGAAATGGAAAATCTATAAAGACGTTTGATTCAAGTTTTAAGTTAATCCCAAGTATTTCAGTTTTGTTCAAGAAACTATTCAGTATTTATTTATTTTTATTAAATTAATTTATATATTATAGATATATTAAATGATTAAAATATTATATTGCACGTGTATTATAAATCTGCTTGCATTGTTATGTAAAAAAATTCTGAAAGTACATTATAAAGAATGAATAGGATCGAGATGATAACAAGAAATATAAAAAAATGCAAATTCTGACACGATAGAATGACGCAATGTGACAAAGAAAAAGAGGGAAAAAAATCTAGCTCGCAATTCAGGTGAATCTTGTTTAAACCTTACTTCCGTTCTTACTCGTTCCCGTTAGTTGAGCGATATTCCTCTTGGGACACGATTGAGCTAGCCGAGGGATCGATTGAAGTCTTGATTCGAAAATCCAATCGGTACAAATAAACGAGGAATTGACCCTTTATCACCTTCCGTATCGGATACAGTACATACAAAACTATATTTTCGTTGTAAAAACGTTAATAAAAGTTTTTTGTAGCTAAGCTACATATTTCGTACATATATCGTATTTAACAAACGTATATTGTTAATCTTTCTAAATTAATAACGTAAATCAATTTAATTAGTTAATTTAGTTGAATTAAATATATTTCACACTATCTGTCTGTTAGCAATAAATAGCCAACAATATATGGCTTGCGTTTGTTGCAATTTTATTTTTTACTGAAAGAGAAAGAAATTGTAACATTTAACTATATTTTTTATTTTATACATTGTATAGAATACGTGGTATAGTATACATGACATTATCTGTTGCGATGTATATTTATAAGAACTATAAGTATGTCCACGTTAGAATATTCAACACCCGTTCTTTCATAAATATTTAATAATGGCGTACCGAGATAAAAAATCTCAGACACTTATGATTCGTAAAATTCGCGAATACTTTCTTCGTGAGTAAATAATTCCGTATCGGCTGCGGCGCCCGCCATGTAAACTTTATGTTTCTCCCTCGACGGCCATGTTGTCGGACACGTAAAATCCGCTGCTTTGTGTTCCCTCGCTACACCGAGATTTTCACAGGAAATAAGGAAACGAAATTCGCATTGTTTGTTGACTTTATATTTTGATAAAGCGCGTTATATCGTGGTAGATAATATTCCACGAAGATTAATGCAGTTTATTATTAATAATTCAATAATCCGAAAATAACAGAATAAAATATGGCAACTGTCTCTCTCTCTCTCTCTCTCTCTCTCTCTCTTTCTTTCCTGCATTTTTCGTGCTTCTTCACGGATATATATTTTACATTAATCCTCTATATGTATATTCAAAAAATTAAAATACAATAATACAAAATTTAAAAAAGTTTATTACGAAAGAGAGGATTAATATAAATTGGCCATTTTGGCAAGAGTTAGCAAGAGGCATTTTGATAAATGTTACTAACTTGATATAGAAGTTGATTTGATGAGGGTCAATGTAAATTACCTAATAATGACAGTATAAAGAGTCTAGATTAAATTTGTGATGAAATTGCGTCACAAAGTTTTTGCGAGCTTGATTTGTTTGCAACTTTTCGCGCGATCGACGATAACGACGTTTGAACAAACAACAAAGCGCGCACGTTGTAACAGCGGAACTTTCGAGTTAATATGACGCGCCGCTAATTTGTTAACAACAACGGGGTAATGCTTAATAGACTTTCCCTTGTTATTTGCTAGATGAGTAAAGCTGCTGCTTGTAATTAACTTTAATTAATTTTATTTAGCATGTTCAACTAATTTTAAGTAACTACATGCAACTGTTTGTAAATGTAATTTACAATATTTGAATAAGCGATTACATAAGACAGTTATAAACAGTTTATCAGTTACATAAATGAACCATATAAAATTAAATCTAATTATATTAATTACAATTTATTTATATCAATTGCTCATTGTATTTTTATTAACAGTTTATTATTTTAGTGAACAGAGAATTATTCTCTGTGCCATATTATATGATTATAATTACATTAATATTGTGTGTTATTATTAATATTTTTCGACTGTTAACTCTAATTTATATTAATCCTTTTACACTAACTTCTTTGAAACTATAATACGTTATTACATAACTATTTATTGTTTTAACAGGACTTTTTTATATGAATCACTTTTATTATTTTTCATTTTCATTATATTATTATATCACTGCATTTTTTATAAGAAGAGATATTTCTCTTGTTACTACTGACCTTCGCGATTATGATTTAAGTCATAGGTAGCACATATTATATCGTGCGGTCGTACATTTCTCGCGATAGTCTCTTTTCAACAATAGGAACATTATTGCGTTGCGGCAGATAATTACGAGAAATAATGGTAGTGCCTTCGTGGTACATTTATTAGATTAAGATCTGACCTCCGTGCCCAAGAAATTATTGCCGGGATCAAGCCACCGGATTATTAAGCGAACAGTTTCGAAGCACCCGGTATATAACTTTGCGCTGTGCATTTCTCACAGGTCTGTAATTTCATTGCTGTTAGGGATTGTTAGAAAAAGAATATGTAATCATAATTGAAGAAATCCTTTTGTAGTCATACATCTTCTGATCACGTGAATCTAATGTCATGAGTATGAAAATATTTTAACAATTTATTGGAAAGAAATTTAGAAAAAAAAAACAGAATTTTCTGAGAAAAGAATGTCTCAATCAATCAGATCCTTTCCTAACTAGTTATAAATATTTCTCTCTTCTGTAGAGGATAAATTGAATCAAATTAAAATTAATTATTGATCATCTATGTCTTCTCTTATCATATATATTAAGACATAAATTTAAGTCAATTATTATATCAATAAAATATTCAATTTTTTATAGTTGCAACTTATAATATTGTAAAATGTATCATTCTCTTATTTTAAAGGTGATGCGATAAAAAAAATTAAGTTTCCTAGAAAAGAAAAAAAAAACTATTTTTCACTTGAAAATTGACTAATCAAATAAATATCACACTCTTTAAAAAAATCATTCTTTATATGAGTTGTGACAATTTCGACGATTTTTTATGAAGTTAAAATAATTCACTTTTGATGCTTAATAGGGTAACATTAATTTAACTTATTTATAATAATTTGAAAATGACGTTCTTAAATTGTATCACTTTTGAAGTAAAAGAGCGATATATGCATGTGTCTTTTATAATAATTACAATTGCATATTATTATTATCAATAATAATAATTATAATTATTGTAAAATACATATAGTAAGCTCTGTTAATAATGCATTACATTATTTTATCATCTTTTCTATTTTATTGATTATGATAATTAGCTGCTGTTATGTTATTAGCAACAATTCGGCTTTTTTATTACATGTTAAACTGATACACGTATAATGATTACGTATTCATTTCCGTCATCACTGATTAATAATTAACATGTAACAATTCATATATGAAAATAATCAATAATTTACATATATAATGATGTATGTAAATGTATGAATAATCTTAAAACGTACAGTTATGTTATTTAAATGCGACGCTTCGCGAAAATCAATTTTCCTTTATTTTCCACATATTGTCTGTAATTAATCGGAAATCTCTTTAGCTTAAAACGAGATCTTTGGGTGAGCCACAAAGATAATCGCATCCGATAAGCTCGCAGCTTCTGCTCATGCTGCGGAAGTTGGAATTATTGCGCGACGATTTGGCATCCAACGAGAAAATTAGAAGGAAAAGTGCACTTTTCCCTCAAAGTTTCATTATTTTCATCGTGGATTAAAACTTTGTCGCTTACGCGCGAATAAATTTCCACTCGCGCGAATTTGCATTCGTTTCTCAAGAACGTTTAATCAATGTATTGATTGATCGATTTACATTTATCTCCACAATATAAAGTCAATGGTTCTCGAGAGAACTTTGAATATAAATAATTTCTATATAAATTTATTTCAATATATTTTATACGCATTAAGGATATACAGCTGTTTATTATCACGATTTTTATTTTAATTTAAAAAAATACTAGTGTCCAAAGAAAAAATTAGTATCTGAATTATGGCCCAACGAGATAAAGAATTGCAAATTAACTTTTAGAAAATGTATAAAAATAATGATACTTTCGACTGTTCTAGTTTCAAGTTTAACAATTTTAAAATCTTTAATTAAGAATTTAATATATATATGTATGGAAATAGATCCCTTTTTTCCTTAATATTTATTTTTTTGAGGAAAATTTCAGATTTGTCAAAAAAATTACTTCTATCATCTTCTAATAGTTTATAAATAAAATCAGTTTTAAGTTCGTTTACTTTAGATGAGTAAAAAAACTCAATTTTTTATTACATAAAACATACATATATACATAAAATAAAACTAATTGCAAGTATTTACAATATCTATAAGTTTGAATTAAATTGTAATGTGATATTATGGCGCTAACTTTACGTCTGCGATGTGTCACATTAACTAATTTAAGTCGAATAATGCTTTCCACTTGCAGAATTTAATGCACACTAAAAGTCTTATGTGTTAGACGTTTTATTATGTAGATTATTATAGAGTTTAATATAACGTTAATACTTTCAAGTAACTCTGATAGATTATATCTGTAAGGTACTTAAAACTTTATGAATTAATTAACTTACAAATTAATATTTTCAAAAATATTAAATTCATTTAAATATCGATCTCACAATTAAAGAGAATCGAATTAAGTAGAATTTAATGACTGTAATAGACTTGTTACAGGTAACTCCAAGTAACTCTCCGTTTTATCAATTTTAAAATAAATATACGTATATGTATACATATGTGTATATTAAAATAAAAGGATATAATATTAAATTAATATAAAATACAGTAAAAATTGCATATACTATTAAAACATCTGATTTTTAAAATAATTACTATAATATATTGGATGTATATAATTTAAATATTTTATATATTGACACATAGGGAAGACGTTTTATTAATTATTAAAAGCTTATATATTTTAAAATGAACTTTTAAAACTAATGCATAAAAATATATAGACAAGTAAAGAAAATTTCTCTTTATTTATACATATTTCATATTTACAATTTAAATTTTGTCTGGAATAGCGGTCGAGATTATTTAAGTTACACAATGGTTTATTTATAGTATACTTACTCGTATCGGAAAAACATATGTAAATCACATTTAAACTTTGCAGTATCATATTTTCCTGACAGTTTATCGCGCACAAAAGGATTAAAAACAAGTATTTGGGCGTGATTTGTTATTCTGTTTCACCGTCGCTTTCTCTGGTACATTTTGGCGTTACGTCATGAAAATGCAAATATTGTTGCACTATGGAAACCTAAACGCTATTCTCTTTGAACGAACGAGCCACGAGATTAGTTGGTTGGAAGGAGGAAGATAAATGTAAGATTCGCATGTGATGCTTTGGAAGCGTTCATTACGTGACAGCGTTCGGGTAGTTATATCGGGTGGTTTGTAAATAACAATAGTAATAACAATAGTAAAATTTGATTTTTTAATATTATTTCATGTCATTGTTACATTATATTGATGATAATTATGCATCGCTAGATTATTTATACGATAATTGAAAAGATCTTTTAGGATGTAAAATTTTAAAGGTACTAGAAAGTCAATATCCGAGCAAATGGAAATATATTAAGGAAAATGCATTATTCTAAGCATATAATTTACTGCCACATCAGATTTCTTTGTTATTTGATTTCTCAATTATTTGATGTCTTCGCCTTTCGATCTAACGTGAAAGAACGAACAGTGATCCATGAATGAGAGTTTCTTCTTATCGTCGACCATATATATTGGCTTCTGGTTCGCGTTACGTGCGATCTGAGACCTCATATAGTAGGCGTGTCGCGTAATTAAGCCGCTAGAGATTTGCATACGATCCGCCTTGTAAACGCGCGTGAAGAAGAACCATCCCCTCGCCTAAATGTGGGTGGAAGGATTGCTTGAAGCTTGCCCTCCGGTCTAGTAAGAGCGTTCTGACGCAAATAGATACTGCTTTTTGCATGCGTCTTATCCAAACGCGATCTAAGACGTTCGTGTCTGAATTGCAAATACCCGCAGAAATTGAAGAAATCTTTTCTATCAACAGTGCAAAAAACAAAAAGACGAAGAAAAAATAGCAAAAGATGATAATTTTACTCTTTTCATATTTTTTATTATATTAGCGAATTAATAACATTTTATAAAAAAAGAGTTAGGTTGAGAAGAGAAGCAAATGTCTTATCATTTAAAATGAAAAAAAAAAAAAAAAAAAAAAAAAAAAAAAAATTAAAATATTATTTTAAAAATAATTTTATATTTTATATTTAATTTTTTTTTTTTTTTTTT
>Ga0157364_1004906_pt1 | contig 13471 bp, 5 predicted proteins | sample AttsexASBM2_FD_111476 | JGI IMG/M metagenome (GOLD analysis project Ga0157364, IMG submission 111476) | Fungus gardens microbial communities from leaf cutter ant in Ribeirão Preto, State of São Paulo, Brazil - Atta sexdens ASBM2 | ecosystem: Host-associated > Fungi > Mycelium > Unclassified ... | reverse complement strand
CACACACACACACACACACACACACACACACACACACACACACACACACACACACACACACACGTGCGCGCATGCACGCACGCACACAGCAGACTCACGCTCGCCCCATGATCTAACTTTGGCAAAAACATGTATACTATCTGGATCTTTTAGTAGTAGTAGTTAATTAACAATTAATGTTGTAAGCTATCAACTTCGTTTCGCAATGTACAACAGCTCATAGTAATTAGTTTATAAAAATAAATTCTACAATAAGATGAATTAAAAATACAAGATTATTCAAGAATACTAGCTTACGCTTGTAACATGTTAAAATAATACTAATGCAGATGCAACTGAAAATGTACAATTCTTGTTAAAAGGCTAGATTTCTCTTATATGTTAGTCACAAACACAATTACGTTTACTTTAAAATATTGTATATAATATTGTATTAAAAAATTTTTGGATTAATAATAAATTAAAATACTTTTAATATGATGTGCCTCAATCTCCATTTATTTTAGAATCGTAAAACCTCGTATCGACTCTTACCTCTCAGAGATTGCATATGGTCCAGTCCCGAGTTATAAGGATTAAATTCCTTGACTGAAAATTCGGATCGATGTTTGCATTGCTCGTTGAAAACAAGTATTAGCGTTAGGACGTTAACTCATATTCCAGAACTATAAAAAGTGCATCGAATCGCTCCATTCCCTTCTGACGAATACATGCGAGGCAAAGCGTTTGCTCTAATGTCCTTCTATGCTCCATCCTTCTTATTTCTTTTTTCTTTAAACCTATCCACACATATAATCGGAGCTTGGACGTAACAGTTATATTCTTTATTTAATTTGATATGGTTGATATGAGATTTGGTGCCAATTGATATCAAATCATTTATGCGAATGATACATATCATTAGAGTTAATATTATTTATTTAATTTGCATGGGAGTTAATTTGACTCCATTTGTTATATCAAATCTTTTATATGATTGTCTTTTATTCCACAAAATTTTATGTATCATTCGTCTAAAAGATTTGATATCAAAATTGACGCCGAGTTAAATTTCATTATGTATCATAATGAAATTTAACTCGGCGTCAATTTTGATATCAAATCTTTTAGACGAATGATACATAAAATTGTGGAATTTAGCTTGATGCCAATTGTTGACGTCTTTTATACGAATGATGATCATTAAGTAATAAGATATAATCATTTTTGACAGAGAATTAAAGCTGCCATTATTTGTAACAAGAGGATTTTCAATATGAATATCTTTGAAGAAGAACTATTACTTGGATTGATAAAAAGATACGTAACATATTATTTGAGTTCTATTTGAGAAACACGTATATTCTTAGCATCTTTTTTTACATTTTTTTTAAAGGTAAGTTTGTACTGATGATCATGCGTTTGTATTAACAAATACCAACATGTAATTTCATTTGCATCCGATCTTCCTTAATTAAATAGTAAGTTATAAACAAATATTTAGGTTTTAACATATAAATATTTTTTTCGAGAAATACACGTTCTTAGAGCCTTTTTTAATTTAAAAAAAAAAAGAATAAGTTTGTATATAATTTTAAAAATCCCACTATCACATCGTTTTATGATTGTGATACAAAATTTATTATTTTTGTTATAACATTATGCATAGTCTATGAACAGAATAGTTGCAATGTTTTTTTCGATGAATTTTGGAAAGTATCCTATTCAATGGAGCGATGATTCTTACCGTTTTCGACCAACTCTAATTAATATAATTAGCACTAATTTTATTATAAATACGAATACTACTATAAATTAAATAATAAAATTATATAATATATCAATAAAAGATTAATTTAATATATCAATAAGAGATTAAAGACAACGGACTGTATATCACATATATGCTAATTGTATGTCACAATTTACGCGGATGCAATCAGTCTTACGATACCCACTTATACGAACGGTTAAAAAATGTAGTCTGCCAAAGAAAGCAGCGCATCGTACAAAACGAAGAAGGAATGTGTAAGTTTCAACATCCTAAACAATTAAATGTTTTTCAACATTATACACATAATTGCGTTATACGTAATATATCGAATGTCCTTAAAAAATTTCTTATATTTCGCTAACAAAACTGCCATACATCGATGAAATTGCATTTTTGCAGATGATATATCAAATTATATTGACGATGTCATTACTGGACGTATCTTTGAAAAAATCTTTTATTGCAGAAAATCTTATAGCAATTGTATTGTACATCCAGTGCTTGCGTTTTTTGATATCATTGGTTAGAAATAAATATATAAATATCTGCGAGGATATTTTGCACAGTCAGTATGTGCAAAAAAAAATGGTCAACCATAATGTCCATTGCTCGCGCACTTGATTTGCGGTCGGGAATTCGGTTTTCGAAAACTAATACTTATTTTACTTGTTACTTAGTGCTTAAAACATTTAAAAGAGCATAAGGGCTATATTGATAATTTCTCAGATGAGAATATTTGGATAAATTCAGTGATTTATACTTGTCAGTCCTATATCATGAATACTTTCTTTTTGATGTTGATTTCGATTATTATACTAGATGGTGTTAAAGATATTCGATACTGTAGACAATGAAAATATGGTGGAGAGGGATACAATTTAAAATAGAATGGAGCAACGTTACTGTATCAGTCTCTCAGACAGATTCATTTTGTAGTGATTTTCAAAATTTCTAACGCTATGGATTCTTATGTTGAATATGATTCGTGCAAGTAAATATTTAAATTATATATGATTTTTGTTAATTTTCTCTACAGATTACTTATTCGTTAGTTTTTTTAATTCCTACGCGTCTTCTCGCAACATCATGAGGAGAAGATTTGCGTTGACATTGACAGATAAATTTCTGGATATCGGAATTGCTGTGGGATTTATGTCCCATGTAGAAATTGGCAACAACTGAAGTAATCGAATCGTCCTGCCTACATGGATGGCATTCATCGAAAAACGAACAGACAGCGATTAGTGCAGCGATTAGTGCAATCCACTGTCATTAATGGTTCGAGATCTTGTGACTGAAATATTAATTAAAATACGCGATGTGAATAAAATTATCATTATATGTGACAAATATTTATACATGAAATCGACCATACTTTTTATATTTAAGCTCGAACAATATGTCGGTCATATATATATTTCATTTTTTCATTTGTGTCAATATACAAATAGCGTAAGCGACAAATTTAAATATTTTAATTTAAATATTTCTAACTTATTTACATCAAAATTGCAACACATTTGAAGTGGCAAATACTTTGCGTATGATTTACGATAAAAACTCAAATATTATGTATTATAATTAATAGTATACGCTTTAGATAATATTGTATATTTAGATAATATGTATAATTTTTTTTATACGATAAATAAACGCTTAAATTTAAACTAATAATATGTCTGGGTAGAAGAAATTATTCATTCCTTCCTTCTTATCTTCCTTCTTATTTCAGTGTTATTATTACGCGTACTATATTGATGTGAACAGCATCATCGCACTCGGTATCATCGCGCTCGTATTAAGGTGCAATTTTACGCAGTGCAGCGTCAAAACCATTGAACTTATACTGGAGGAGGAATGATCTATCCAAGCAATGAGTGGAAACTGTGTGCAAGATCTGAGAGACAGAAGATGTATTTCTGTATATATTTTGGTCCTGGTCAGTAACTTTTCTTCTTTCTGCGCATGTGCAAAAAGAGGATAGAAGAGGTATAGAAAGATATTTTTTTCCTCTTTAGATCTTATTCACAACTCGATGTCCGTATTCCTCCTTTAGTAGTATAAGTTCTATGGTCAAAATTAATGACTCTCCCCACTCTGCTCTCCCTACATAATTAATTAAATATTGTGTCATTACGTGTCATCGAAATCAAATGTCCAATTTCCTATAAAAATAAGCCTATCAGGCTCTGACGGGGATTCAAATGTTTCCTACGTCCAAAAAACATCTGCAGGATTCTGGAATTCATGTCTGTAAAAAAATCACATACTTATTACATTCAATGACAAGTATATTGTACTGGATTAAATACATATGATTTTTTAATTTACAGCGACCACTTCTTATCTACTACTTTTGAGTCGTGAAGGTTTTCTTAAAACATATATTAAACTAGAACAGTTTTGTTTTGTTTATTATTTACCTACATTAATACAAAAATATAATTTGTAATGAAATTTAATTTACATAAATTATTACTATTACATAAATTATTACATAATAAAGTTTATTCATTGTTCTTTATAATAGATGGTTGTAAATTTACCATGACCTAGCACATGTGAATTATGTCGTCGACATATAATAGCAACTTGACAATTTATGTAAAATATTATATATTTTAACTCATTGCTGCGTTCTATGAATTCTTATTCTTACTCGCTATGCTATAAGTTTCTTCGTCTTTTGTTAAGTGACCATCGTGCAAAAATGGAGGGAGCACCATGATATTGTTCTCTTCTAAAGTTCAGTTTTAATCTTTGGGAAGCCTTTATCAGCTAATATTAAATCACCTGGTTCAATTAATTTAAAAAATCCACTGTCGTTTGTTATAAAAGCATCACTAATCTTTCCACCATAGCATTTTAATACAAAAATACTATGGCTCCGTAAGGAGTAATGCCAATTAAAAATTGAATCGTATACCAGCTAATTTATAAGAAAAGTATATGTAAACTCTTTGATATAGGGAGGTTGTTCAGTTTTCACTTCAGTGTAATCAATTATTGCTCTACACGATGGATAATTTTAAAAGCCCATGCAAAGCATTGTCTCTGCAATGACTTCCCGAGATGGCCAAAATATGTAATTTTTGATGCATGCTGCAAATTTCAAAAGAACTCTGAAATATTCTATTCTATTATAGAAATATTCTTTTCTATTATTGTGAGATATAATTTAAAAATGACAAATAGAGCATCAAAAGACATTCTTGTTTTTATTTTTATTAAAAATGTTAAAATTCGATTTTCCTTACTGACTTTGCTCTTGCAAGTTGATAGCATTTGCAGAAATATATTAAATACTTCCTCCCTAACACCAGTCAATTTGTTTAAATTGTTCGTCGACATAATACTCTCGTAACCGCAAAATCTTTCGCTACCAGATATGTAAATATGAAACCGGAATTTACCAATAGATGGCCATAGCTGTCAATGTAGTTGCCGTCAGACGGCGCCATTTCCTTGTTCTGACAAAGATTTTCAATTCACAATAATACAAGTTTCATATAACAGTACAGTTTGTAATAGCGTTGAACATGTCGAATTTTGTGCCTGGAAACTACGATTTACGGACAGCATTAATTTTCTGTTACTATTTGAAGAAAACTGCTGCAGAATCGCATCGAATGCTTGTCGAAGCTTACGGTGAGCATGCTTTTGGTAAATCACAATGCTTTGAATGGTTTTGAAAAAATTCAAAAGTGGCGATTTTGATATGAGAAACGAAGAATGTGGAAAATCACCGAAAAAGTTTGAAGACAGCGAATTGTAAGCATTGTTGGATGACGCTCAAACTCAACAACAACTCGCGGATCAATTGAATGTGACACGAGAAGCCGTCTCCATACGTTTGAAATCCATGGGAAAGATCCAGAAAATGGGTTCCACATGAACTGAATGAAAGATTGCAGGAAAACCGAAAAACCACTTGCGAAATGCTGCTCGCCAGGTAAATGATGGAAACGAAAATGGCTAGATGACTGGTTTGGCTCAAAAGAGCAAAAATTTTTTTGGCATGGTATCCACAAATTGTCAAACAGGTGGAAAAAATGTATAGCTACCGATGGGCAATACTTCGAATAAAATATTTTTTATCATTTTCATGCAATAAACGTGTATTTTCCATTAAAAAATTCCGGTTTCATATTTACATACTTGGTACATTATCAGATCTGTATAATTTTTTTTTCTGCTTTTGGAGCTTTATAAACATTTGATATGTCTACAATATTAAACTATGCACTATCGTGACACTGATTTTCATTTATCCACTCGAACGTGCAACTAAACTCGAAATAGCTTTTTAAACTATTTTCAGTAACATCTGTCGCTTGTACATATTTATTACTTTTAATTACTGAAAAAGTCTCATGCTGATTGTCGGAGAATGAACGTCATTAAGATCTAAACTTACAGAACTTGTAGCTGCATTGGTAGATTTTACATCGAGTCTTTGCACCAGTAATATTTGAGGGAGCAAACTCATCATTTGACTTCTTATATTTTTTATACCTTTTTTAACTTTGATATTCAGGTTTTCTTATATGCGGGTGGAAATGCAGTTGGAATGTAGGCAAGGCTCGACGGATCTCAAGATTTCATGTCTCCGACGAAATATTCGCTACATATTTGGGAATAATGCGATGGTTGCCACAGTGAATTTTCAGAGAAAATTATATTTATTATTGTTTTAAAAATATTTACTTAAAATTATTGTCAACTAATATTATTATATAAAAGTCTGGTTTTCAAAGTCGCGTTTAAAGATACAAGCAATACTTATTTCTGTTCGAAAAGGATAATAAATTCTGTTTGAGTTTGAAGATGCAATTAGAACTTATTTTTGTAAAAAAATATCGTTAAGAAACCATTATGGGTACTGTCCTACGTGTTTTAAAGTAAAATGTTACACAACCTACAATTGAAATTATTATTCTACTATTAACGAATATCAATTAAAATAATTATATAATTTTTATTTTTATTTTTCTGATATAAATTTAATGTTTTATTACGAATAATAATGCAATCTTAAACTTAATTCTTCTTTCAATTCACAGCTACTATCCATTTGTTTCGAAGTTCTGTTTCGTGAGACTTTGAGAGGAATGAATAAAATTTAATTTCGTATATATTTTTATAGCGATTGTTACACTCAATTACATAAAATATTGCCCTTCCGTTGTTGAGTATTTTCCATGTCGGCAGAGTCTTTAAAAATATATTTTTATCGTCAATATTTTTATCAAATTGTATACTTTCTAATTGCATATATGTAAATCTGCTGTACTTGACCCAATAAAACTTACAAAATCTCTGCTGGGGCGCCACAGTATTTTCTGCAGGGAACCTATACACTACTAGAAAGTTTTTTCAAAAATATTGATATCAGAGATAATAATGCATATAAAAAAACAAAAGCGTGATTTAAATTTGTAAATTGATTGTAACCCGTATTCAGAACGCACTTATGATGTTAGCGCGCTAACATGCTGTATACTTTATGTTACGCATATTATAGAATTTCAGAGATAATGCTGCTTTATTGAAAAGCATATTCTAAATATGGACCTTCATCTCTAAATTCGATATGTTTGATATTTGTTGAATCATGACTTCTCTTTCTTTATTCTACAATGTTTATCGATTTGACTTATATATATCGATTATTTTGATTTTCATTACGTCTACAATAAATTTAATTTCGTTTATGTACTCGTTATCTTTGTCTTCTCATGTAAGCTTTCACATTTTCATTCGTTTCATTTATGAAAATTGAAATTAATTTTAAAAATTGTGATATTATTATCTCTTTCAAATTAGCTAACATAATTTAAACGAATGATAATCTAAATTCTTTGATATAAAAATATAATTATAATAAATTTGGCAAATAGGGAATTAGCGCTGTAATACATGCGTGATTAATTTCAATATTATTGAATTTATATTATATATCATATTTAATTATTGATTTGTATACATGTTTTGCTTAACTTTTTCCTCAGTACATACAGATGATTCCATGTGAAATAAGCGTTGAGATGTATAAAATCTCTCTCTCAATCATCAAGAACAAATTTATTAACCTGTCAATTATTACTAATCATTACTTTACAGCATTCAATATCTCCTCCAATTAGATAATAATTTTTTTTTTACCTAAAGTCAATCTCAAAAAAAAAATAGTCATTGAATTTATCAAAAATGTCGAAAACAAAAAAAAATTAAGAATTAATATCCAATCGACTTTCACAAACCGTATCATTCCGATTTAAACAATATTATTTCATTTTTATCACGTCTAACTTCGCTCCATTTAAAACTGTTCAAGGTTACAAAATAATTTCTCAAAAGCAATCCGGATCTTATTTTAACAAGAGCGGACAAGAATAACATCACAGTCGCGATGGACAAACAAGATTATAAAAATGAAATGATTAAAATGTTGAGTGATTTTGAGTGATTTTATTTACTAGTTAACAAAGATCCAACAAAAATTCTTATCAAAAAAGTGCACGAATTATTAACTAGATGATGGAAAAAAATGTGAATACATCATCTTCCACTTACAAAAAAATTTCTAAAAGCGACGAGAATTTATCGAGCATATGGGCTTCAAAAAATGTATAAAGAAGGAGCATCTCTCAGAATAATTATATCATCAGTTGATAGTTCCTTGTGTTTATTAACATTTTTACATACGATCCTTTCTAAAAGCTCAAAATGTTTTAGTCATATTGACAATAGTTTTCAATTAGTAAATAAACTAAAAAACATATTAATGACTTTTCTCTTATCTCATTGGATGTTATATTACTTTTTACAAATATTCCTTTAAAATTAGCAATCGACAGCATCAATAATAAATGGTCTTTAATATCTAAAAATTGTAAACTATCCAAAGAAGAATTTTTCATAGGATGTCTTGGACCCTACATTCTTCATATTTGATAACTCGAAAAAAGTTTAGTACTCCAATGGGATTTCCTCTCTCACCAATAATAGCAGATCTCGTATTAATGGATTTATAAACCAAAGCACTGAAAAATTTAATATTGAGTTACCATTTTATATGAGACGATATTGTGATAGCAATTCCATCAAACATGACGAATAATATTAAACATTTTTAATTCTTTCCATTCAAGATTTCAATTTACTATTGAAGATGATGGCAAAATAATTAATTTTCTTGACATCACGATTATTAACAACAACAATCTTCTTGAAATTAATCTGGTACCATAAACCGACCTTTTCAAGAAGATACTTAATCACTACATTCTTTGTTCTAAAAAAGGGAATAATTGTGGGAATAGTTGATTGAACTTTCATATTATCACATCCTAAATTTTATGAGAAAAATTTGAAATTTATTATATACATATACATTATTCGCCAATGACTATCCTCTAAACCTGATTTTTGAGATAATTAACATTTGTTTAAAATTTTTAATCAACAAAAAATCAGCAAACAACTATTGCTAATGACATAATTGATCAAAAACTACCTTGGTTTATCTTTCCATATGTACCTCCAATTTCAGACGAATTCAAAGGCATTATCAAGGACTTGAATGTCAGACGTTTCTATGCGTTTTATGAATAAAATGAACACAATTATCAAAGCACATAAAGATGATTTAAAACCAGAATAACTGAACATTAGAATGGTATTAAAAAAAACACGAAAAATTATTCAATTCAAATCGAGCGTCTCCTACATTAGAGAGTCAAAAAATTCGATTTTTTTTTCATAAGTCGATACAAGAATATGTCCCTAAAATTTTAGAGCGAAATTCGAAGTCCTTCTGTATAAATTTAGCACATGTATACATGCTACATATACAGGGTATAAACATTGAAAGCTTTAAACGCTTTTTTCTCGAAATCATTTTTTGCATTTTCTTTAATTTGTGTATATGATTGAGAAAAAAGTATTTGTCCGATCGACTTCTTTTAGAGTTCATTCTTTAACTTTAATAGTCAACCATCCTATGTAAATAAATTAAATAAAAATTAACATTAACAATTTTTTTGCATAAATAAACGGCTATTATTTAGTGAAAATCATAATTTTTTTCTTCAAAGTCGCACTGTAATTGTAATTTATATATATAGATTTATATAGATTTAAAAAAATTTTTTAAGATATTTTATTCAAATTAAAAATCTTTTTTAATTTAATATAGTAAAATGAAGGATTTTTATAATAAAAAATAGAGTTAATGTATCGACAGGGCAATAAGAGTTAAATAAGTATCAAATTAAAATTAAAAAGTTAAAGAAAAAAAACAATTATTTTGTATTTTACAAATATTCAAATTAAAATTTTCTCATTACAAAATTTGCATAACATATTTCGGCTACGAGATTGAGATCCATCCTCAGATGCATGAAAAATTACCAATTCTTTGGAAAATAAAATGCAGTGAAAATTATAAGTAAAAATTGTCAGAAAATCTTGAGAGACCGATCTTCTAACCATTTTCGCTTATCATTTTTACGTTATTCTCCAAAAAATTAGTAAAAGTAATTTTTCATACATTTGAGTATGAAAATTTCTCGTGTCTGATCCTTGAGGTGAATTACTTTTATCAGACTTGTCTCCTTTTTATTAAATGACTACTTATGATCTTATATTTTTTTATATTTTATATTTTAATTTTTAATTACTTTATTAGTGTGAAATAACGAAATCTTATTTGTTGTGCCTTGCACTGGAATTATCACGTGCAATGACAACTCGTGACTGGTGATGACTGGTAGAGTTCTTTCGCCAAGGATTCAACTTAATCTATGTAATTGACTATTTTGTGGCTTATTGCTGAATGACTCGAACGTGAATCGAAACGTCCAAATATATTGAAAATTTACACATAAAAATTGCGCAACGCTTACAATGCTTCACTCTCATTAGTCTGTTTCTTTTAATCTTTTTTTAATAAAGTATATATTTTTATCAGGGTTGCAAGTAATTAATTATTTTTTAAATTAAATTACATATTAATTAACAATTGAATTCAATAAAATATCATTCAATTGGCAATTGTTTTAAGTACATTTAATTAAAACTTTTTGATTGACGATTAATTCAAGCGGAGTTAATTAAAGGTTTAATTAATAATTGAATGATTTCAATTGAACATCATTCAATTGACGATTAGTTTAAGCAAATTCAAGCGGAGTTAATTAAAAGATGTTTAATTGAAATGGGCGAATTCAATTGAACATTCCAGATAGTAAGTTTCCCGCATGTTGCTATAAATTTGATATAAATTGCATCGCCTGAATTGCTATCTTTTTTGAGGAAAGCGGCTTCTGATTTTGCTGTTGGCAATAATACATACCATAAACGATTATGTATGGAGAAATAATTTCCCCTCTTTTTTTTTTAGTAATTACTAAGTAACTTTTTTTAGTAATTAGTAAGTTTTATAGATTAGGATAATCGCACGGCAACGTGATGGAAACTAATTCTACATAAAATAAATTTGCTAGCAATTTGACAGTAATATAAAAATTATAAAAGGAACCATTGTAAAAAGAATTAATTTCTAATACTTTCCTGTTTAAAATACACACAATTTTAAACAGGAAAGTATTAGAAATTAATTCTAATGGATATCTTTAAGAGTTCTTTAAGAAACATCTTTAATATATTTTATAAAGAACTCTGAAAGATATCTTAAAGATATCTTAAAGTGACTTATAAGTTGATTTTAGACATTTTACTCATTTGGTTGATAGGTGTAAGTTACTAATAATAAATAATAAAATTACAATGCAGAACAAAACATATATTAAAATATATAAATACCAAGTAAATTTCATTTACTTGGTAAACATTTCAAAAAAAGTATCATATCTTTCATCTTAGAACCCCTTTGGGGCTCACTTCAAAAAATTATATTACACAACTGAAAAATCTTCTAATGTTACGTCTTTTATTCCATTCTATATTGTTTTTTAAAATCGAGAAATTTAACTCGATGCATTCTTCTGATGGTACTGCATACTGCTCGACGACACTCCATTTCCATTCGATTGACAAAAATGTGAACTAAATATTTTACAAAAGCGATTTCCAACAGATTGTAACAACATTTATGGGAATAAGTTTATTACAGCATTTCTGCTCGTTTGCGCAAACAACCATTGTCTGTATAATGCCTCTAGATTGACCTAAACGAAATTATTATTGTCCTGGTGACAGCAACGTGATGGCAATTGAAGAGAAACTTGTGTTAAGCCTATTTCTTTTCTTATGCCAAGGAACATTTTGTTATCTAGGATCATTCAATTGACGATTGTTCTAAGTACATTTAATTAAAATTTTTCGATTGATGATGAATTCAAGCAGAGTTAATTAATTAAAAGACAATTAATTGACAATTGAAATGATCGAATTTAATTGAACATCATTCAATTGACTGATTTAAGTAGAGTTAATTAAATGTCTTTCAATTGACAATTGAAATAGGCGAATTCAATTGACGATTGATTCAAGCAAAGTCAATTAAAAGACATTTAATTGAAAATTGAAATGAGCGAATTCAAATTGAATCATTCAATGAAGGATTGATTTAAGCAAATTTAATTGAAACTCGTTTAATTGATTATTGAATCATCAACCGATAAGCATATACTACGATGATAGGCAGAACAGATATGCATATTATTTGATTTTTAGAAATTAATATCTCGTTTATCATTGAAAAAATTGCAAAATGGTCATTTTTTTATTCAATTTAGTCCGCTTTAATGAGAAATCATTCTCAGATACTTCTCTGTATGTACCTATATACAATATTTAACAAAATTGAAGAACCTGTTTTACCAAAAATAAGTAAAAATAAGCAAATTTTAAGATAGAATATGTTCGTCGAAAATTATCGTATTAAGATATTCAGAAAAGCATTGTAACAGCTTTTAATTTCTTCTCAGATCGTGTTTTACAATATGATCTTACTGATATTTTATGGAGTTACACAAATATAAATGAAGATCAAATCTCAACGAAATTTGTGAAGTTCCATGGCACAAATTGAACACAAATGCGATTTACTTCATTCAAAAGAGTGAATCTTTACCTTTAATTTGCTTTTTTGGTGACCTCTGTTTTTTTTTTCACCAAGTAATTCAATATTGAATAAAAAACGGCTTTTTTGTCTTCGATATTGAATAATACAATGAAAAAAATCGTACAATAAAAAAACAAATTAAAGGTAAAGGTTCACTCTTTCGAATTATATAAATCGTATTTATACACAATTTTTAATTCGCGCCGTAGAACTTCGCAAATTTCGTAAAAAATGTTGAGATTTGATCTTCATTTATGTTTATGTAATTCCGTAAAATATCAATAAGATCGTATTTTAAAGTCCTGATCTGAAAAGTAGAAATTGAAAGCTGTTGAAAATGCTTTTTTAAACATCTCGATATGATGCTTTTTGATAAAATTGTACTATCTTAAAATTTGCTTATTTTTACAGATGGAACATGTGATCCTTAAATTTTGTTGAGTAGTAGATATGCATATATGTATAAATTATCGACACACACACACACATACACATATATATATATATATATATATATATATATATATATATATATATATATATAGATTTATAACTCTATATTTATAATTATTATAATATTGTCTGCTATATAATAACCTAAAAACAGCGCTATAGATTCACTGCTT
>Ga0157364_1004905_pt1 | contig 13471 bp, 7 predicted proteins | sample AttsexASBM2_FD_111476 | JGI IMG/M metagenome (GOLD analysis project Ga0157364, IMG submission 111476) | Fungus gardens microbial communities from leaf cutter ant in Ribeirão Preto, State of São Paulo, Brazil - Atta sexdens ASBM2 | ecosystem: Host-associated > Fungi > Mycelium > Unclassified ... | reverse complement strand
CTTTATGATGCAGACACAAATCGACTAATGTTTCTATGGGGTTATGTTGACAGATGCCTAAGTTTATTGTATGACGTCTATGATCTATTTATTTCGACCACCACTTACCGCTAAAGCCATCTACAGGAAAACGGCGGAAGCAAAGTTGTATACCTAATATATTAGATTCTCTTGCTTATGTTAACACGAATTTATCATCTCATACAAATTTAGAACGAAACTTTAGCACACCTTAATGTACATTTTCGTGAATACACCGTGTATGAAAACCGCAACAAAAACAAACGCTTTTAGCAACAAGGCGTTGGTAGTTAATTTATAGTGCGAAGATTCTAGCAGTTACATAAGACAGTGATACAAATCTTAGAATATACCGGGGTCATTTGGCCAACGAAAATGACAGAGCACTAGTCAAATAATGTTATCGTTAAAGATGTTAGCATGGTAGATACTAAATGTATATCTCTATAGTAACATCTTTCACGATAACAGGATTTTTCAATTAAACTTCGTAATAAATTTTTATGCAACCATTATCGTAGAATTCTGCATATCATTATTGCAACATGTTAATATCGCTTCTTTACTTCAAAAGTGACAAATAAAGAAATGTGATTTTCAAGTTATTACTATAATAAATAAGTTAGATAAAGATTATTGTATCAATCAAAACTAAGCTAACTTAATTTCACAGTCCACCAAATAACTATAATAATATTTGTCGTTCTTAAGATTTTCAATTATAATGTACCTACAAGAGCGATACATTTTCACTTGTTTTTTTTAAGCAAATGGAAGTTTTTTACAAAAAAATTACATTATTAGAATTAAGACCATTTATCAAAATCAAAATTCGAAAAAAAATTATTTTAGTTCGAATTTAATTCATTTCAGCTAATCAAAGTAAATTGTTGATAATATTTCGAGTATGTCACTTTTATAAGAATATGTCACTTTTGATGATATTCCGGATTTGTCATAATTTTGTAGTATATCAAAATTGTTACAAAAAAAAATATATTTTTAAGGGCTGTGAATAAAAATGACATTTGATCGTATTTCTAAGAATACATTCTTTTTGTTTACATTATTTGACTAGTCAATAATTTTCTGTTAAATTGATAATCTTCCTCTTTTCCTGAAAAACTTTTTTTTTGAGTTATCAATTTTAAAATAAGAAAACAATATTATAATAATGCAGATTTTAATATAATATATGACAATGTCCAACAAGTCATAATTTTATGGATTCTGTTGTCAAAGGATACACGGAAAAAATTTTGCTGAAATATCTGAAAATTTTGAAAACAATTTTGTTGGATCATCAAAATAATTATATAGGACGCTCAAGCTTTGACCAAAAATATTGCAGAAAGTTTTTCTATAAGCAATTAGCTAAGTGTTTTACGTAATTATTTTGAGGGCCCAACAAAATTATTTGCAGATCTATATCTAATCAAATTTTTAAATACTTCAGCAAAACTGTTCTTTCTGTGAGTGTTCAATTATATTTTGCAAATCCATTTCCAATATTCCGCGTCATTTATCACAGTATGAAGATAACATTCCACATCTTTCATTGAGAATGATAAGAAAAATTCTTTTATAACGTTGTATCGAATGTCCGGAACAAATCGATTCCCGATGGTACACGAGAGACTTCAATTCGCACGCGTCAAAATGGTTCGAACGGAATGCAGCTGGACCTGGTTCTTACCATGATAATGCATGATGTTATGGCGCCGGGCGCGGCAGTAGCCAGAGAGAAATACGAGAGGAAGTAACGCAACTTATTGCATCCGCAGATGCGATCCCGCATGAAGGGAGAGTGGTCCGCGGGGGCGGATACGATGCGATGGAACTGCAAAATGCCGGCACAGCATGCGCCTCATTTTAGACGTCGACGTCTAAATCGTAACGCCCCATGTGTATGGGCTCCCTGGGAACGTCTATTCTTTAGTAGGTCATATCCCTCGACTGCGTTTCTGAATCTTGCGATGGTTTATTACAAGTTCGCATTACACGTACATCCTCAACTAGCCATGTATAATAAATCGAATGATCTGCATACCGCTTATATCACTCATGTTGTTCTATTCGTTGAATAATAGTTTTACACGACAACGAACATGAGATCGTCTAAAAATATACATGCAACAACATAGTCTTTCATTATCTATTCTAACTATCGAAAGCTTGTGTCAAGTTGATACAATCGTAGTACCACGAGAGAGAGAGAGAGAGAGAGAGAGAGAGAGAGAGAGAAAGCAACGAGACATAAAAGGCATCATTTCCGACAAAACGGAAACAGCGGAAGCGTGCGCGAGTAAACGAAATCGTCGTTGTTTTAACTGTATAGTGATAATGACGAGTAAACTTAGTTTGTAGTCAGCCCTGCGAAACCGACTATATTCTACTGTTAGCTTCATTATTTATCAAAAGAATAGTAAATTATTATTCGATCTGATTCACTGAAACACAAAAGTCACATTGTTTTGACGGAAGTATTCATTCTCAAGAAATCTTTTAACGAATTTTTAAATTTATATATTATACATTTTAATATTATTTTATTATATTATTTATTTCAATTATAAGGAATTATTTGCCTTCAGCAAGAATTTTCGAAAGAAGAAAATTAAACGCATGGTATTTGGCTTTTTCAAATTGTGAATTAGAATTTTATTAATATAAAAGATTTTCACTCATAAAAATTTAATAAATACTAACCATTTTAATAGACACTAACCAATTTATTACTGAAAGGTAGTAATTAATTATTTGGAATACTAAAAGTATTGAACAATACTTTTAATATATAAAGTAAATTAATTAATTATTATTTTTCAATATTGGTCACAGTATTAGATTTCTCTCTCTGTAAAAGTCTTTTTAATGAATAATAATTCTAAAACATTATTTTATTATAATATTTCAATTATTGTTCTACAATATTTAAAATACATTATTCAACATTTTCAATTAATAAATTTGAAATCTCGATATCTTAATTATTCTATGACAAAACGGTGAAACTATTGTCAATTAATTAACAAATTATCTCTAAGTAACTGCCACTACGACAATGCTTTTTGTGCATAGAAACTAGTAGGACGGTTCATTACTGCAAAGTAAGTAGTGGTTTCTTTCTTATAAATGGCTACAGTCGATAATGGGACTTGTGCTGATTAAACAAAACCGCAAAGAACGTTTCAATCTCACAAAAAAAGTTTCAACGTACAAATTATTCGAATTTCTGATTATAAAATTTAATTAATTTTACTAAAAGTTATATAAATCTTATGTACTATCTTTTATTATATTACAAAATTATCTTAAATAGCAAATTATTTTTTTTCGATCAAAACATATCGCAAATTTAATTTAATTATTTAGTATTAAAATAAGCTCTGCCAATATTTCATCATTCATTTAATACGTGCATACTTAACAAACGTTCAAAACAAATATTATTTATTAAATTTCAATAATATAATCCTTATTAATTAAATATTGAATGGAAAAGAGCACGATGGAAACTTAACTTTTACATTTTTCATGCCTTTATTTATTAATACTAATTATTATTTAATATATCGAAATGAGTAGCATTCTCTGCCTTGACATTAATTATTATAATGATCCAGTAAAAATAGAGAATATTTAAAACATGTTCTGCATAAATACATTCGTTCATAAACAGCATTTTTATCTTCAATTTTCTCCAATTTTTTTGATATTAAAATCTCATATTTTTATTCGGAATATTACATTTCTAATTCTGGAGAACATTAAAAGCCAATATTTATAGTTTGTATTTTAAGATCATTTTAAACACTGTCTTAGGTAATGTCTTAAGATACTAATGCGACTTATGTGATTTACTTATGACAACTTAAAATTGTTACTAAGACAGTTTTAAATGTAAAAATTGACTATGAATATATCTTAGAATTAAATACAGTTATTGACCAATAATGATCCAATAATAATCTTTCAAAATACAAATAAGAATGAAAAATTATTTATTTTTATTTTTGTCGTATTTTTATTTTACTTTATTTTTTTAAGTCTTCCAAGTTCTTTAGAAAAATTTATTTTTATAAATAATGTGGATTCATTAAATAATCGATTAATATTACATGATGATATGTAGCGTATTGGTAAAATCTATAATACCGATCTTCGAGCATTTAAACCTAAATTTTGTCTAAGTTGTTTCAATCTTCTAATTTTTCAGAAGATATTTTATAAATATATAAATATCACACATTTTTATTAAATAATATTACACGTGTAGAGCACGTGAAATTTCATATCGAAATATTTATACTAGAATGTGTATGCTCTTAAACGTTACAGTTATGTATGCCCACGCACGTCGATGTTAAGCGAAAAGAAACATTAAATTCGAATGTCCGGAAATTAAATAATATCGATCTTCATCGCGCTCGCGTGCAAACAGAGCATGTGCTCTATAACAAGCGAAACGGACATGCGATCCAAGCCGTAGAGCAACGTCCGAGAATTTAATATCCCGCTAATTGCGAATATATTGTAAGAGAAACTGGGAAAAGGATAGGAGGAAACGATATCGAATCCCGCCGTCGGTCGCGTCGCAACCTTTTAATCGCGGCGCAATTTAAAATAGCATCACAGTGTTTTGATTGCATCGCGTTCCAACCTATCGACGCATCTATCTGATGCAGAAATATTCGTTTCCGATATCGCTATAAATAATAACAACTTCTATTGTCGTAATTGTAAGTTAAGGTGAATCAATAAAATTAAAATATGACTAACTCGTTATACATTCAAAATAGTGTAAAGTATTCATGGAAGATTACAAAAAATTAAGGAACAGAGGAGGAAATAAGAGAGAAAAAATAAGAAAAAAAGATATGTAAATTTCTTAAATAAATATGCATTATTCATTTTTCTTTATAGTAAAGCATAAAATTCTGTTAAAAATTAAAACTAACGAGAAATATCGCTAGATAAATTATCAACACAATATTTTTTTCAAAGTACCGTGATATCTACATATCGAAGCCTTAATTCTAAAAAAAATTATTTTACTTTTTGCTATAGTTTTTTTAGTACTATTCGAATTGTACCAATATGACTTTTAATTCTACCAATTATCAAAATTGATAATTGATAGAATTAAAAATCATATTGGTACAATTCGATATCAAAATTGATAATTGATAGAATTAAAAATCATATTGGTACAATTCGAATAGTACTAAAAAAACTATAGCAAAAAGTAAAATAATTTTTTTCTTGTACCCACTTTAGAGAGAATTGTCATGCTAAATTCGCAAAATTAGTACATTAAAATTAATGTTTTCAATTCTGATAAATTCTAATGTTTTCAATCTATAATATAAAAAATGTGGAACTTTTTTTTTATTTTAATAAGAAACTAAAACTATGAAAAGTATGTGTTATTGTCATTATTTTTTTTATATTAATAGAATAGTGTGTTAACATAAATTTATATGTTAACATAAATCTATGAAGTTAACACAACATTCTATTAATATTTAAAAAAATGACAATTCGTGTAGCACTCTCTTTTTAGTTCTACAGTTCCTTATAAAAATAAAAAAAAAGTTCCTTATAAAAATAAAAAAAAGTTTCTCACTTTTTATACTATAAAAATTGAAAAAGTAGTAGTTCCAGAATTCTGTTTAAAAATGATCGTAGACTCTTTTTATGTATTATTTCACATTTGATATTTCCTCTAACTTAGTTTACCGTTTAAAATTGTATAATCTTAGGCAAATCTGAAAATTGGAAATTTATGCTTTCCGTAAAAATATATGTTATATTCAGATCAATAAAATCAATATTAAAAACATTATTTTAAATTATAAAATTTGCTCATTTTATTTTAAATACTCTTTATTATTTAAAATGTTTATTTCTTATTGAAATAATTTTTATTTAATTCTAAATCAAAACCAAAATTTAACCTTTTTATAATATTTGTAAATTAAATATAAAAATAATCTGTTATTTTTTCATAATTCTTTTATTTTATTAAAAAATATATTACATTCTTAATTTATTAAAGACCAAAGATTGTTTCTGTTTATATTAAATTCTAAATACATGTTGCATCTGAAAAATACCAATATCAGTACCAATATCATTAATTAAAAAATAAATTTAAAATTCCACTTGATCTATCTTAATCACCGAATATTTGGTGAGTGCAAACTGTGCGATGGCTAACGCAAAAATTTTTCGCGAACGAACGCTGCCGGCGTTCTGAACCTGTCGAGCAAAGTACAATATCTATGCCTCATATAACGGAATGTACATCGATTTTTAATCGGCAATTTATTGTAATAGCAGATTGGTGTTCTGATGAAATTTTCACTCTCTGATGAATTTCGCAAGTATAATTTTATTTGTTGGATCAGACTAAAACGCTTGAATTTTCTAATGAAATATTTCATCTTGGAAGCATAAGTAGACAAAATCTTATCTTTTGAATAACAACTCGACATTGAGATTTTCTTGCTGCTTTCCGTTCAATTATTTTTAGAATATTAAATGTAACGTTTTATTCATTTTTTACGTCGCAAAAAATGTATGCGCACTGTATATAAAAAAAAACGTATTGTAAAATCTATTAGTGAATTGGGTCATTTGCATTACATTAGATTAGTGGATACTAAAAGCTGCTATACATAAAATTTACAAAATTAAACGTAAAACACAAATGAGCGAAAATATGATATTTGGTCGAAGCAGATTTCAGTGTCCAATAACATATTATGTGTACTTTATTGTGTGTGTGAATTTCCATATTTATAATTTAAATGTAAAAGCATATAAATATTTTAAACGAATTAAATACCCAGTAATAATATTTCATTTAACAGACTATACTATACATGTATTATTTTATTGTCTAAATTGATTATATTATTTTATTACGTGGACAATTTTACTTTATGGACACCTACTTTATATAAAGCAGCCTTTAATGTATACTAATCCAATAATGCGAATGACCGAAAATTCATCATATATAATAGAAAAATTATAAGAATTTCGAAAAAAAGGGAGGAGAGAAGGGAAGGGGGGAGAGAGGGAGGGAGGGAGGAAGGGGGAGAGAGAGAGAGAGAGAGAGAGAGAAAATCAGACACAAAAATCGATTGCAAACTTATTAAAAAGTCTAATTCTGAAATATCTTTGAATAATTTTGTGTGTGAAATACTTATATTCTATTATATTTGTCTAACATTTGATTCTGTATTTAAACGATTTACAACAATGAGAAACAAACTTCAAATTTGATTTATGAGATCGGATATTGTTCTAGATTTCTGTCAAGTTTAAAAGAGATGACAGTTAGGAAAATATCATCTTCCATATTAGTAGTTTATCGAAAATGGGACATTATCCTAAATGTCAGCAACGGGATTGATAGCAAAACGATGATATTAAGGATCGTATTAAAAATCGCTCCATCTAAATAGACCTTTATGCTGACGGCTCAAGCACACGATGAGACCTTTGTATGATGGTGGTCAAAGCCCTTTCGCTATCGATCGTGTCCGCTCTATCGTGAATAGTTGGTAACTTTAGCCGTTGAAGTTGATCAATCGAGCGATAGCTACGATGGTGGTGCGGCGTGCAGACGTATTAATACATATATGAAACTGTATGTACAAGATAATTTAATAGTGGATCAGTCGATCTCTCCATTCAAAGTGAATTCAATAATTTGGAATTAGTTACAATAAAATCGCACATATGTTTACAGCGCAGAATATCCAACATTGTTGCAGTAATAAAATAAATAAAGAAAAAACCAAATATCGGCGAAACTAGGTCTTGGTGCTTACAAATAATATTTAATTCTTCTTTGCATTGTTTTAAAATACTTATTAACATTATTATTAAATTAACGATCAATTTGTAATGTTTCCAGCTTCCAATTTATAATTACTTTCTCGACAAATTGAATTAGTGCGCAAATCGTTCATAAAATTGAAAAATATTTATAAATCTATGAATTATTAAACATCAAGAGTTACTTTGCTCAAAAATAAGATTTTTTCTTCTTATTTGATTTATTCTTATCAGTCTAATTTATAATTATTTATAATTATTAATATTTACCTGTATGTAAATTTTAAATACATCTTCCAATTATAAAAACGCGCAAATTATTGTCAAACTAACTGAAACTGACATACATAATAATTTCACAAATTTATCACCAATTTAATAATGAAGCTAGAATTTTAAAATACTGCAAAGAACTTGTTGCGTAAAATATTACCCAACCGATGGAACCTGAAACTTCCCGACTATCCGGGGCGGGCATCCTTTCCAATTTCAATGTAGCAGCAACTTTGCAACGTTCCTGCAATATACCTGGAATGTTGCAACATTACTGTAATATTGCTGGAATGTGCTATCCAGGATAATAATCTTATTCTTAACCGTAATGTGTGAGCTAACGATGATTTTATTGTTAATATTACAGCGCCATTCAACTCCAACAGCGTTCAATGGTCCAACATTCGCGTTTATTGTTTCCGTAAATATTAAAGATTCTTCAAGAGAGTTTCGGACTGGGTTATCTATGTAAAATGCACACACAATGTACATTCACGTTTGCCTGGGAACTGTTTCGCGCAAGCTCGACAAGTAACTTCGCGCGATTATTCGCGCGTATCCTACGTCGCCACGTTTAAAGCACCGACGGTTGTAATTAAAGCGCGAGCGGATGATTAATCGCTTGATACGGAATCGCGAGACGGAATCTTGACGTGCAACGTAACCCGGCCTTTCCATTGGCCTCACCCTTCACCCGTCCGCTGTCGTATTCGAAATGCAACCCCCGGCGTCGGTTGCAACTGGGTCGTCGGCAATTACGCTAGTCATTCATCGCTAGTCATTGTGAAGATAAGGAGAGGGGGGGGGAGGGAAGGAGACAAGGGATTATTGCGGCGAGTTTGGAATTTAAGATTCGCCGTGCATGTGCAAGCCGCAAGAGAATTTCCTTCTTCATCCGCATATCACCTTTCTATTGCAGTATACAGCTGCTATTTCATTTGTGCGTTTTGTACGTACGACAATTTCTTCAAGCCTGTTGATTGGCTACAGAATAGAGAGATCCGAGGATCTCTCTGTCCTGCACAGACTTGTCGTATGACAAAAACGCACAAATGAAAGCATTACTATTATATATTCGAGTTGCCATTATCCTGGATTACGTTTCTCTCTTCGCAGCTCGTTAAAATTTTACACTCTTACAGTTAATCTGTCACTACTGCGAGAGAAATGATCGTTTCAGGATTTTAGGATTAGTACAACAATAATCTACTTATTACGATGTAATATGGATTGTTCAAAATTTCTAGGAATATTCACGAATTCGTTAAATGATGTGACAATATTTTTGATATTTGTACATGAAAAAAATGAAACAATTTAACGAAAATTTCTGCATGTTCTCAGAAATAGAAATATTCTTGTACATCTGTATATTTTAGAAAGAATAAAATTGCAACAGTGTCGGAAAAATAACTCTTAAAATATTTCTAAAATTACATCAATCATGATCTGTCATTTATAATAGCGAATTAGTAAATGACAACTTATTTTAAATTTAAGTTTCAATATCATCGTTATCCTGTTTTGAATTTCATTATAAAATATTTTATCTTTAATTTTACTAATTTTATTCAATATTTTGATTTTTATTTTTACATAAGTATCGTACATATCGAAAAAACAAAAATGAGAAAGAATTGTGTAACATGATATTATTATAATACGGTTGAAAGCAATAAAAAAATATATTTCTTCACATATTAATACATATAATCATATATATTATTATAATAAAGGACTTATACCACATATTTTTTTCCTCTGTTTTAGTTAATAATAACTTTGTTTATTTATTTGATAACTTGTAATTAATCACAATTGATGAAAAATAAAAATTATTTGTGGTATCTAGGGCATATTGCTTTTCATGTTCATGTACATGCTTCACTAGCGATGTTGACCGCATACAGAGTCTGACGACGTAAACCTGTTGACAAGCAACCAAGAGCAACACCTGTGACATCAGAATCCGTGTAATAATCTGTCGTTCTATATCACGGCGCGACCTCGTCAACTTGATACATACGCGGAGCATAAAATACATCTACACATGCCAACAGATTCAGACCTGGATCCAAAGATATTACGAAGATTATACATGACAATTCTCAAATATAATGTCTCAATGGAAGGTAGAAATGTACAATAAAGGATTAAACATGCATAATACACAAAATTATATTTTCGCATACACACGTCGTGATAGATACAAAATATTTTAAACATTTATTTAAGATTTTATATATTAATCACTTTTACTATTATTATCAAAATGCTTTTTTTTGCTAATAATGCAAGTAATAATAAATAATATTGATAATAAATGATATGATGGTTTTTTGGTTTTTTTATATCTACATACTGATATAATTACACTACGCATAAATAAATAATAATGACATTAAAAAATTAATATAAAAAATATTATACAAAAAATGAAAAAGAAAAAAGGTTCAAAGTTATATTCATATTATGATTATATTATAATCACTTTCATTATATTCTTAATCTTTCAATGTAATTACTATAGTTTTATTTTTTCCTTAAAAAAATAATTAAAAATTTTTGATACATTTTTTCAAAAAATAATTGACAATTAGAATATAAAATATAAAAGAAAAATAACATATCTTATTTTTTTCTATAAATTGTCTTCTATAAAAGGAAATTCCATTAAAAAATGAATAAAAAGGAATATTATTGTTATCCTTAATGTTTTCGAGAAAGCAATCAACAGTTTATAACATTTTGCATGGACTCTCACATAATATTTCTTAATCTATAAAAATCCCTTGATTCATGCTGTAATATTACTTTTGATGCTCTACGCAACATTTTCGCATAATATCTTTCGATTTATGACATAGTTTGAAGTTAGATACACGGATGGGTCGACACACTCGTGTACCAGAAAGCTGGTAATCTCGTAGAAGAGGATATACAGTGGAATACTTTGCGAACTGTCATATTATCGTTTCTGCATATGCATAAGCGCAACGGCGATGTAATGCAACGTGTATATCTAAAAGCGCTTCGTACTTTCTGAACATGTAACGCTCAACACAACAATTTTCAATAGCATCAACTATTCCATATTCGTCTACACTTCGGGAATTACCCGCACGAGAGTAATTACATTCACTCGTGTCGTGGTATTGCATCTTTTAAATAGCAATTAAAGACCATTTTTGTCCGTGCTATTTCTTCGTATAATGTAAAAATCTGTTAACAATATTATAAAATACAATATTATTTACATGGAAAAAAAGGAAATATATAAAAATGAATTAAATACAGATCTGATAATAATTTCATTGACTATCAAAATAATTATAAAGGATATTCGATCTGATTGTTAGAATATCAAAATTTTTACAATATTTTACAATATTCTTATTACTCATGCTTGAGTTTCCTATATAATTGTGATAATCCAATAAAATTATTTTCACACCTGTGTCTAGCTAAATTTTTAGATATTTCAACAAAATTATTTTTTCTATGCAGAAAAAAGTTGAAAATTAGCTCCACGATATACGTAAAAATTTTATGAAGTGTCTGGAAATATTCCGAATTGTAGTCGTTTCTTTTTCTATTCAAACTCGACCGTGCGAGAAATATATCACAAAAGACGATTTAACCTCGAACTACTAGTCTCGATATATTCCAGCCGGTATTCCACAATCGATAAAATCACATTTTCGGAATACTTTATCACTCCGACATATGTCCGACATCGCGCCAATGCGGCCATAGGCATTGTCCAATACATTCCGAATGAGCCTGCCGACGCTTTTCGCGAGGAAAACTGCCTGTCCCATGACGCGATAATATTTTTAACACATTCGGTCATAAAAATTCCATCTAGCTCCGATGCTAGACGTGAGTATCTCGATCCCGTGATGTAGCTCGGCTGCACGCGTCACTGGCAACCCACGTCAACGGTGTATAATATTCTCTCGGACCAACGCAATACAGTTTACGATGTGCTTCGGTGCTCACGCCAAGTCGTTACACACAGACCTTCGTTAACCGGCCCGGAAGCGACCAGCGGCTGAAGCATAAACTTACACTGGAAACCTTATAACAGAATCTGGCCACGAGCAATTTTGTCAAAATTCTACGAGAGAGAAACTTACTGATACTGATGTAGGTCTTTTAAAGAAACACCCTCTTATTTTTCAAAAATTAAACATTACACTTTATTAATATACTGATAAAGATGTAATCTAATTAGATGATTAAAAAATCGCAAAAATACAGGAACAAAGCATATTTTTCTCTATTGTAGGATTTCGACGAAATTGTTCGTGATCTGACTCTGTTATAGCATCTCTAACACGAGTGATAATCCACGCAATCGACAATGCGTAGACAGATGCATTGCAATGTCTTGAAAACGATTTACGATGTAAATCGCGAGACAACTAAAGTTTTCGCAGAATCGAACTAGATAAGATAGACGTAATCGCGAAAAAGTACAAAATGATGAGCGGAAAGGCGGACGCAGCAAATCGATTCATAAAGGAGAAACTTCAGCTGTTGTCAAGTGGAACATGAAACGGATTTGCGATATCTACTTACTCACGGATCTTCGATGATTCATTCTCATGCTTGTTCAATCTCATTCGTACCTTGACTCGTGTATTAAAGTCAATTCCAATAAGCATCAAGTCATGAGCGATCCACGATCGAAATAGATAATGATAGTCAAGCGATAGATCATCCTCTGGAGGAAACAAGATGTCTCACACGATAAAGAGTTAATCAACGTATTATTTCAAACACAACGCAATCTTTTTAAAGTCTTTTCATGATTTCAAATTTAGTCTGATGACAAACCATATATCGCCAGATTTATTATATACAGTTAAAAAATTCGTGTTAATTCGACGTTAAAATATTAAATAATGAGCAAAATTACAATAAGAGATTGATTAATCAAAAATGATTAACATAAAACAACAGAATAATAGCATTAATTATCTCTAATCAATCTCTTCATTCATTTTCCCATGCTAAAATATTTATTTGATTTCGTTTTTAAAAGCCCAAACATTGTGAGTTCTTGTAACTGATATAGGAGAGATTCTCGATAGATAACTTATTGTGGCTTTCCTGGATATTGCAAAAAATAGATTGGCATCTTCCAATTTTGTATGCGTAAACAACGAGCAGTACTAAGTATATAATTTTTTGCGCTATTATCGCTAAAGAAGATTAGAAGACTAACTAAAATGTATAAGATTATTATCGTTCAATGATTTTTGTTTGTTCTGCAGCTCTATAAAGTTAGCAGGACCAAATCAGCAAAATTAAATCG